>JAESGN010000187.1_pt1 | contig 124209 bp, 131 predicted proteins | sample 9269731 | NCBI WGS metagenome assembly JAESGN01 (sample SAMN15720683, study PRJNA650826) | algae metagenome | isolation source: Mojavia pulchra JT2-VF2 and co-occurring heterotrophs from desert soil | place: USA: Cadiz Valley, Joshua Tree National Park, CA | collected 1998-06-08
CGATATCAGGCCGAACTGGAAAGGGCCCGTCGGAGCAGCTAAGGGTACAGCGTCTCGCGACCACCCCGGGATGTCGAGCGGTTCCGACAAACGGACGTTCCTAGGGTCTCCAATGAGTCAGAAGCGGTCATTGGCATCGCGGGAAGTGAAGATTGGACTGTCTGCTGGTGACGCGCCGTCGCGTGTCTATACCCTCGGCAGAGCGCCGATGGCTTTCAGAATGGCAATGGCCTGTTCCACCCGCGCGCTGGCCTGGTCCAGCAGCGCCGCCGGATCCTCCCCCAGTAGGGCACGCAGCTGGTGCGGAGCAAAGACCAAATCGATGAACTGATCGACCAGGGCGTCGACCGCCTCCGGACGGTCCAGGCCGCTGCAGATGGCATGGCGGACACGGTCACGCCCGCCCTCCCAGCCGATCCGGCTGGCCTCGGCGGCCACGGCCGGGAAGCGATCAGCAGTCGCGACGACCTGGCGCATCATGGCCAAGGTCTCGGGTCTCAGGGCGTGTTCCAGCATATTCCTCCCCACATGGCGCAACCGGTCCTCCAGCCTCAGGCCGGGCTCCATCTCTGCGGCAGCCGGGAGCGCCTCGGCATGGCGTCGCACCACGGCCTCGAACAGATGGCCCTTGGTGGGAAACCGGGCGTAGAGGCTCGCCTTGCCCGCTCCTGCCAGCCGCGCCACCCCCTCGCACGACGTGGCGCTGAAACCTTGGGTCGTGAACAGCTCGAAGGCGGCGTCCAGCAAGCGCCGGTCCACCTCGCCCGCCTCCTCGCGTCTCGGCCTGCCGCCCCTGGATCGGTCTATCGTCATGGCGACATGGTGGAGGCGTTGACGACCTTAATCAACTGAACGATACCGTTCAGTTATTCCCTTTCCCGGGACTGTGGAGCTATCCGATGACTGACGCCGTCCTGCCATTTCTGATCCAGATCCCCCAGACCGATCTGGACGATCTCGCCGACCGTCTGGCGCGGACGCGCTGGCCCGACCCCGGCCCCTACGCCGACAACCGTCAGGGACCGCAGCGGGCTCGCATCCAGCGCCTCGTCGCCCGGTGGGGTAACGGCTACGACTGGCGGGCTACCGAGCGAGCGCTGAACGCCTGGGGCAGCAGCCGCACCGTGATCGACGGCCTCGGCATCCACTTCCTCCACATCCGCTCGCCCGAGCCTCACGCACGGCCGCTGCTGCTCACCCATGGCTGGCCGGGGTCGGTGCTGGAGTTCCGGGATGTGATCGGGCCGTTAAGCGATCCTGTGGCTCACGGCGGCGACCGCGCCGACGCCTTCCATCTGGTGATCCCCGCCCTTCCCGGCTTCGGCTTCTCCGATAAGCCGACCGAACCCGGATGGGGTGTCGGCCACACCGCGACCGCCTGGATCGAGCTGATGCGGCGCCTTGGCTATGGCGATTTCTGGCTGGCCCAGGGCGGGGACTGGGGCGCCGCCGTGACGACGGTGTTGGCTCATATGCGGGCGCCCGGCCTGGCCGGCATCCATCTCAATATGGTCATGGCCCAGCCGAGCGAGGCCGAGATGGCCGAGGCGACGCCCGAGGAAAAGGCGATGATGGCGGACGCACAACGCTACGACCGCGACTACTCCGGCTATATGAAGGTCCAGGCCAGCCGGCCTCAATCAGTGGCTTTTGCCCTCGCGGACTCGCCGGTCGGCCTCGCGGCCTGGATCTACGCCCTGTTCCAGGACGTGTCGGACACCGGAGCCGACCCCGAGAGAGCCATCGCCTTGGATCACATCATCGACGACATCATGCTGTACTGGTTGCCCGCCGCCGGTCCGAGTTCGGCGCGTTTTTACTGGGAATCCATGCGTGAGATGGCCGGCGGCAGGCCCACCGACCTGATACCCCTGCCCGCAGGCGTCAGCATGTTCCCCGGAGAGCAAGTGCGGCTCTCACGCCGTTGGGCGGAGGGGCGTTTCGCCGATCTGCGCTTCTTCGGTGAAGCGGAGCGGGGCGGCCACTTCGCCGCCATGGAGAACCCGGCCGTCTTCATCGAACACGTTTGCGAAACCTTCCGGCGCTTGTAGCGTCAGTCTTTGGGCCCGCGTCGCCACGTGAATAAACGTTGTCGGCGCAGGGCCCGCCAAGGCGAATAGGCGCGACGGTCCTGGAAGTTTATGCGACCTAGAGGCAACCTGCGGCGTCAAAAAGGGGCGCGGCCAACAGCCGTTCCAAGTCAGGCCTGCGCATTCAGACGATGACCCGTTTAGTGATTCAAAACGGACTTCGTTCAGCGTCGCGTGCGGTCAAAAAATCCGATTAGAGCGGAAGTGCCAAAAGAGCCACAAGCGGCTGAAGGCTTCGTCACTCCGCCTCTGGTCGTTGGCGTCTTGTTGAGGTCGTTTGCTCCATTCCCGGAAAGCGGGGCGTTCTCAGGACTCACGGCCGATGAAGGCGAGGTGCTGGACGTGGTCGTCCAGCGGCAGCGAGACACCGCCGTAGCCCAAAGCGGCTCCACCGCCTGCGGCGAAACCAGCCTGTCGGGCCTGAGAAGATCGTGAGCGGCGCCCTAGGTTCAGCCCAGCGGCGCTGGGGGCGATATGGCCTGCGCACCTGCCTTCACTTGGCCGACCGCGAGAAAACAATCGAGCAGCGACCTCGCACCTGCCGATACGCCGACAGGAGCGGCACCGGCAGAGAATTAAACCCAGGCGTGGGCCCCGCGCTTCCTCAGGACTTCCGCCCGCGATCTACAGCACGACAACACCGGACGACATTTCATCATCCGCCGCCCCCTTCGTCACTGCCTGGCGAAGGCAGAGGGAGCGTGGGCGGTCGCAGCAGCTTAAAATCTGACTGCGAAGACGAGGGTGCGACCTACGCCCTTAATCTGACAGAAGTGATCCTCGAATGAGGGTTCCGCCGACCGCCGAAGTCGGCGGACAGCCTAACCTAGGAGAGGTAAGGGCCGTCCGCCGCACGAGGCGGCGCGTTTGCTGGCCGCCACCTTAGCCGCCCCGACACCACAAGCGAACGACGCGCCCAAGCGTTCCGAAATTACAAATGCTGCTTTTACGGCTCTACGAGAACATAGTGCGACTTCAGGTTCGGAAGATTTCGACACATTGCGTCGAGCCCTTCAAAGCCCGACGCGCCGCCGGAACTTCGCCTGCTCGAAATGGTTCCCCAATTTTATAGGGAGACCAGTCTCATGAAGCATCTCGTCATCGCCAGCGCTGCTTCGATTGCGCTTTTGGCCGCCTGCAACCAAGGCGGCGATAGCGCAGGTCAGAATACCGCCGAAGCCGTAAACGCCGCCCAAGACGCCACATCCGGCGTCGTCGGTCAAACATCCGCCATGACGATGGGCGCCAACACTGTTGACGGCTTCGTCACCAGCTTGGGCATTGGGAACATGTACGAGTTGGAGGCGGCCAAAGTGGCGGCGACCAAGGCCAAGACTGCAGGCGTCAAGGCCTTGGCCGCCATGATAACCAAGGACCACACAGACGCTGGCCAAAAGTTGCAGACCGCAGCCGCTGCAGCGGAACCCGATGTTGTAATCCCAACGGCGCTCGACGAGCGTCGTAAGGGCATGGTCGATAATCTCAACGCGGCGACCCCTGATGACTTCGACAAGATCTACCTGTCCCAACAGGTCGCCGCTCATAACGAGACTCTGACCCTTTTGAAGGGCTTTTCCGACAACACTGAAGCGCCGGGTTTGGCGAGTTTGGCTCGCGAATTGATCGCGCCGGTCACTCTGCACCGCGACCGGGCTCAGGCGCTACTCGACGCGATGAACTAAACTGTACGACGGAATGAACGGCCGCCGACCTTGGTGCAGGACGGCGGCCGCGCGGCCGTAGTCTGTGTATCCGGGAATCCTAAGGGAGAAACGACATGAGCGACGACAAGTCGAAAACTGGCAGAGCCGACCGCCAGCGCATAAATATGTCCGAAGATTACGAAGTCCGAGATTGGGCCAAGAAATTCGGCGTCACTGAGGATGGGCTTCGCAAAGCTGTCGAGCGGGTTGGTCCAATGGCAGATGATGTCAGGCGAGAGCTGGGCGGCCGATAGCAGGCTGTCTCGTGTGACGTTATCAAGCCAGCCTTGCGGTGCAGCCGGGTTGTCCAGTAGCCATCAGTCCTTGTGAGGATCACCTGAATGACTGACCTATTGGCCCGCTTGAGCTTTCCGTCCGAGATCCACGAGGTGAAACAAGAAGATGTCGGGTTCAGCATCATAGCAAAACCTGAATGCGTCGATGAGTTCTCGATCATGGTTCGGGAGGCGGTCAACTGCCCGAATCCGCCTTTTGTCCTGTTTACAACTCCGATTGTCGGCATACCAGACAGGGCTTATGAGCGCGCCCATGTCCTTCCACTCTGACAATTCCACCGGCGTGCGGGCGTGCCGTCCGGGCTGCAGGCGATAGACGTTAAAACCGCGCCGGAACCGAGAGCGTAGATCGGTATTACGCGTTCTGACGACCCCGGAGAATCCCTTGATAGAAACGGTGTGTGTGTTTGTCGTCGATGATGATGCACTGGTCATGCTCACGATTGAACATGCGCTCGAAGACGGCGGATTTGTTCACAAGTCGGCCTCATCAGCGGCAGAAGCTGCGGCTCTTTTCGCGGAGTTTGGCGACGCGTGCCGCGCTCTCGTCACAGACGTCAACCTTGGTACTGACGTTACGGGTTGGGATGTGGCCCGATCCGCGCGGCAGATGAATCCGAGCTTGCCTGTCGTCTACGTGACTGGCGACAGCAGCCATGAATGGCGCGCACAGGGCGTGCCCGATAGCATTCTCATCGAAAAACCGTTCGTGCCGACGCAGATCGTCCATGCCATAGCGTCGCTGTTGAACGCTGAGCCAACTCTTAATACTGGACCGATCTAGCTCGTTCGGAACGTGCGCTGACACGGCGTTTCTCAAGTTTTGCTAAACATGTATGGCGAGAAAGCGTCTTTGGCCTGCGGCTTGTTCCAGTCAAATGAGAACAAAATCGTGACGAAGCACTCGACGATTGCTCCCGCAACCACCCGCTTAGGATTGAGCGGATCATCCGTGATGCTCCTGGCGAGAGGAACCGGCTCGCGCGCACTAAGGTCTTGGAAACGCCGTTTACGGAAACCTTGGGAGCGTGCAGGTCGATCCGGTCATTATGTTTGTTAGAGGCAAGCCGATCGCGCAAAAAGTCACCCACGAGACTATGGAGGTCGAACCGTTTCCGACCCAACAAAACCACCTGCGCCTTGGGAGACGCGGCGGGCGCTTCACGGCTTGGGAAAGTAAAGCGGCCCGCCGCACGGGGTGGCGCATTCAACCGGGCCGCCACCCTCTTCGGCCGGCCCCGTAGAACCAACTCCGATCCACCGCTAAGCGTTCCGGCAGTCCAAAAGACGACAAAGCCGCCGCTCTCGAAAGAACGGCGGCAGGGGGTTGCGCAACACTTAGAGCCGACTTCGCGATCGGTCCGACTCCACAATCGCTTAGGGCCGTGTCAGGTTCCGGTTTGGAGGTTTGAAGACATGGCGACACGCAAGACGCTTGTCAGATCGCGCGCCGGCGTCCGCCTTCAACATATCGAACATCTAGCCCGACAGCAGGTGGTCCACTCATCCTGGCGGCTTTCAACCCTGCGCCAGAACCAGCCACGCTCATTTGCCGATGAGATGGAAGCGGAAGATGCCTTCGACATGGAGGTCATCGCTTCGCTGACCGATCCCCTTATCATGGACATGCAACGTCGCGGACTGATCGACTGAGATGGCGGGCAAGCTGAAGGTCTTCACCTGGTCCGACGGCTTCCATGCCTTTACCGTCGCCACAAGCTCGCGACCCAAGGCGTTGGAGGCCTGGGGCTCAAAGCAGGATTTGTTCGCAACCGGCCTAGCCAGCCAGCTTTCCGGCGGACCGGATTACGAGGCCGCCCTGGCCTCTCCTGGCGAGGTCATCGAGCGCGGCCTCGCGATCGATGTCGGCAAGATCGGCAAGGCCAAGCCCGCCAAACCTCGGGGACCGTCCAAGGCGAGGGCCGCCAAAATCGAAAAGCTTCAGGCGGCGCTGGCCGATCTGGACGAACGTCATCAGGCGGTAATGGCTGATTTCGAAGAACAACAGGCCGCCCTAAGCCAGGCGCTTCAGGAGGCGGAGGCGACCTATGAGGCGGACCGTAAATCCCTGGCTGCCGATCTGAAAAAGGCTAGGGCCTGATGTGCAACCTGTACCGCCAGCGCTCCGGCCCCCAAGCCATAATGGATGCGGCGAACGCCATGCGCTCGACCGTCGGCAACCTCGCGCCGGGCGATATCTATCCGGACTATCCGGCGCCGATCGTGCGCTGGGAGGGCGCCGAGCGCATTCTGGCTTCGGCGCGCTGGGGCATGCCGTCGTCTAAGAAGATGATCTTCGACAATGCGACGAAGCGCGCCGACAAGCTGCGCGCCAAAGGCGGTGCGGTCGACTTCCAGAAAATCCTGGAGTTCGAACCCGACAGCGGCACGACCAACGTCCGCAACACCAACTCGAGCCATTGGCGCCCGCATCTGTCGCCAGCATCGCGCTGCCTGGTCCCCTTCACGGCCTTCAGCGAACCAGGCCGCGACGCCGCCGGCAAATATCGCCCCGTCTGGTTCAAACTGGCCGGGGACGACCCCGAGCCGCTCGCCTTCTTCGCCGGCATTCACGTTCGGGCCCACACAAGCGTGCGCAAGGTCAAGACCGGCATGGAGACGATCGACGTCTTCGCCTTCCTGACGACCGAACCTAACGCCGAGGTCGGCGCGGTTCACCCCAAGGCCATGCCGGTGATCCTGACGCAGTCCGACGAGATCGAGGCCTGGATGACGGCGCCGTGGGAAACGGCCAAGGCGCTTCAGCGCCCGCTGCCCGACGGCGCTCTGTCAGTTATCGACACCTGAACCGCTTAAAGCGGCCGATCGTTGCTCAAAGACGATCCGATCCCGTTCTGGCGGTCGACACAAGGTCTGCGGTCAACGGATCAGGCGAAAGGCCCCAGCGTGCGAGCGCCGCGTCGAACACGGTTGGATCGGCCGCCACGGCGGCGAACAGAGTCATCGATGAACGGAACTTGAGATCGTCGGGCGATCCGAACAGCTGATGCACCGACGCCGCCGGCGCGGTGGTCGCGGTCCGGGTGGCGCGGGCAAGCCGCTCCCGTAGAACCGAATGAGCCAGGTAAGATTCGGCCTCCTCGAGCGACCCAATGCCATAGAAGGCGGCCGTCGAAGACCGTCCCAGAGACCGGGCCTGGGGGAAGACGAACCACATCCAGTGGCTTGTCTTGCGACCCGCCGCGAGCTCGGCCATCGCCGTCTCGAACACAGGGTCTTGAGCCACGATGAAACGGTCGAGAGCTGTCGTCATTGGCGCATCTCGGCCAGACTGGCGAACCAGTCCGCATAGGGGGTGTTTCGCGCCATATGTCGATTGAGATCCGGCGAGCCGTCAGTCCACCACACCGGGCCCCTCTCGCCCAGTCCCACCTTGGCCTTGTCGACGCTCCGCCGTGCTGCGGCCAGGGCGTCCGTATCCTCAGCCGCCAGGGCCGTCCGCACCGCCCGGCGCGCCGACATCAGAGCATGCACCCGTTCGTTCCTTTTCTCAGCCGACAGAGCCGGATTGGAGCACCGCCACAGCCGGCCTCGCACCACGAAATAGCGGCCGTCTGGAGTCGTGGGGTATCGGGGAGACCGCGTCATCGTCGAGCTAACGCACAGCGGGCCGGATGGGCGCCGCCCACAGGGCGATCCACAGCGCGGTTGCGATCCGACTTGACTCTCGCACGCTCGAATAAGAACAAATGCGGAACATTCAGACCGCGATCGGTTTCAGGAGATCATGTCCGCCCCCTCTTCATCCTTTCAGGCGCTCCGCACGGAGATCGCCCGCATCGAGGCGGGTCGACGTCCGCCCGGCGGCGTGCTTCCGTTCGGCCTGGCTGCGCTCGATCGCCGGCTGCCCGCCGGAGGACTGGCGCTCGGTGCTCTGCATGAGGTGGCCGGCGGCGGCGACGGGGCCATCGACGGCGCCGTCGCCGCTCTGTTTGCGGCCGGCGTCGCGGCGCGCACCAAGGGACCCGTGCTCTGGTGCGTGACCCGCCCGGATCTGTTCGCGCCGGCGCTGGAGCAGGCGGGGCTGTCTTCGAACCGGGTCATCTATGTGGAGGCCGGCGACGAGGCCGGATTGCTGGCCGCCTTCGAGGACGGCCTGCGTCACGGCGGTTTCGGCGCCGTCGTGGGCGAAGTCGCGCGCCTATCCATGACGGCGTCCCGGCGGCTGCAACTGGTCGCCGAGAACACGGGCTCGCTTGGTCTGGCGGTGCGACGATGGCGTCGTCAGGCCGAGGCGGCGGACTTCGGCCAGCCGACCGCCGCCGCCACCCGCTGGCGGGTCACCGCCCTGCCCTCCGCCCCCCTGCCCGTGCCCGGCGTCGGCCGCCCGCGCTGGTTTGTCGAACTGATCCGCTGCCGCGCCGGAGCCTGCGCGGATTTCGAACTGGAAGCCTGCGATGAGACGGGTCGTCTCGCTCTACCTCCCCACCTGGCCGACCGATCGGCTGCGACGCCGGCTTGGACCCGACGCGCCATCGCCTGACAGGCCGATGGTCCTGGTCGGACGCCAGGGCCGCAAACGCGTGGTGCTGGCCGCCGACCTCGCCGCCCGCACCCATCGCCTGCATCCCGGCATGGCCGCGACCCAGGCCCGGGCCCTGATCGCCGACCTCGTCGTCCATCCCTTCGACGCCGCCGGGGATGCGGCCGCCCTGGACCAACTCGCCCTGTGGGCGCTGCGCCGCTATGCGCCGATCGTGGCCGCCGACCCGCCGGACGGCCTCGTGCTCGACGTCACCGGGGCCGGTCACCGCTACGGCGGCGATGAGGGCCTGCTCGATGATCTGATCGCCCAGACCGCCGCTGTCGGTCTGGACGCCCGAGCCGCCCTCGCTGACACCTGGGGCGCCGCGCATGCCTTGGCCCGCAACCTCGCCGAACCGACGATCGTCGTCACGCGCGGGGGGCCTGCCATCCGTCACCTGCCCTTGCGCGCCTTGCGCCTGCCCGCCGACATGATCGATGGCCTCGGACGTCTGGGGATCGACGCCATAGGCGAACTGGAAGCCAAGCCTCGCGCCCCTTTGGCCCTGCGCTTCGGACCGGAGCTGATCCGTCGCCTGGATCAGGCCTACGGCCGCGCCCAGGAGCCGATCACTCCGATCGACGCCCCGGAACTGATCCAGGTCCGACGGATCTTCGCCGAGCCGATCGGCGCGCCCGAGACCCTGGCCCGCTACACGCTGAAACTGGTCCAAGCCCTGAGCAAGGCGCTCGAAGCTCAGGGCCTTGGCGCGTCGCGGCTCGACCTGCGGTTCGAACGGATCGACAACCGGACTGAGGCCATCCGCGTCGGCCTGGCGCGCCCCGTCCGCGATGTCACGCGGCTTACACGCCTGCTCTGCGACAAGATCGAAACCGTCGATCCTGGCCTCGGCGTGGAGGCCATGGTCCTGGCGGCGCCGGTCGTCCTGCCGCTGGATTGGTTGCCGAGCGCCGGCGATCTGGGCGGCCCGGCGACGCCCGACATCGGCGATCTTGTCGATCTGCTCGCCAATCGCCTTGGCCCGCAGAACCTGTACCGGATGGCCCCAGCACAGAGCGACGTGCCCGAACGCTCGATCCGCAAACTGTCGCCAACCGCGCCGCCGGTGCCGGAAACCTGGACGCGTCGCTGGCCGCGCCCCTCACGGCTGCTCGCTAAGCCCGAAGCCATAGAGGCTGTCGCGCTCCTGCCCGATCAGCCGCCGGTCGCCTTCAGCTGGCGCGGCGTCCGCCATCGCGTCAGGCGCGCTGACGGCCCTGAGCGGATCTTCGGCGAATGGTGGCGGCGCGATGGCGAACGCGATGCAGTGCGCGACTATTTTCAGCTGGAGGACGAGGCTGGGGCGCGTTTCTGGGTTTATCGGCGCGGCGATGGCGAACAGTCGCAGACCGGCGATCTCAGCTGGTGGCTCCACGGGCTCTTCGGCTGACGCCTTTCGACCGGGGGTCCATGTCACTCTCAAGCGGTCCGCGCTATCTCAGATTGGCTGACCGATCCTCCATGGCGGCCGCTTGTGATCGGACAACGAGAATGTCCGCATGCCCCTCCTCAAGACTACCGGTTTGACCCGGCCACTCACGCCGGACAAGCACCGGGCGGGCAAGGCGAAGGATAGGCGCTTGCCCGTCTATGCAACCTAATGCGCGTCAGGATCCCCATCGCGAAATCGCCACTTCATGATCAGGACGCAGGCCGCCATGACCAGGGCGAAACTGTTCGACATCGCCACCGGCCAGGCTTTGGTCATGACGCCATAGATCACCCAGAGGATGAAACAGATGACGGTAAGCGAATAGGTCTTGAGGCTGACCGAAGACGCGTCGCGCTCTTTCCAAATCTTGAGGGCTTGGGGCGCAAAGCTCGTAATCGAGCAGACCGCCGCCGCTGTACCCACGATATTGGCTGTCAGGTCGCTCATGGATGGGCAACGACGCCCCCTGGGTCACCGTTCCTTTGTGCGAAAACGCACCTCATCAGGGCCTGACTCCCGCAACCAGCGGCGTTTCCATACCTGATTTCAGGGCTGTCGCGGCGCCGGCCTGTCCTCCCAACGACGACGCTCCGGGTCGCGCAAAAAGACGGGCCGGCGTGCTGAACCGTTGCTCGCTCTTCGGGTTGACCCTTGGCAGGGAGCGCTGACCGCTATGACCATCGTCAATCCATCGGGCGTCGCCCCGATGCCTTCATTCACCAATGCGGCCGCCCTTGCCGGCATCGCGCTGTTCGATCCGGACGGGCACAACCCGGGCAATCTGCACGATCAGGCGTCCAGAGCGATGTTGGTCTCTCGCCTGGCGCGCCTTCTGCGGCTCCCGATCATTGATGTGGTTGAAGACGCGGAAGACGTCGGACCCGACGTCTTGCTGGTGCCTCGCGACACCCTGATCGGAGAAGACATGACCTCGCGCACGGTCTTCACCGCTGGCAATCTGTTGGGCGGCCGCGTTCCACACCGCTTCATCGCCACCAAGGCGATCACCCACGGCCTGATCGATCGGTCCGCGACCTGCCCGGCCGGCTGGTCCAACACCATGGCCGACCGTCTGGGCGATGCGGCTCTGGAAGGCTACACCGCCTTCTGCGTCGCCGACGCGATCGAAGCTGGTCGGCGCCTCCTCGAGACCGGGCCTGTCCGCGTCAAGGATGTTCTGGCCAAGGCAGGGCTGGGCCAGACGGTCGTCGAAACGCCTGAGGCGCTCGTCGCCGTCATCGCCGATCAGGACGAAGCGCAAATCGCCGCCTTCGGCGTCGTCCTTGAGGAAAACCTGCTCGGCGTGGAAACCTACAGCGTTGGAACCCTGTCGGTCGGCGGACTGCGCATCAGCTATGTCGGCGATCAGCGGGAAACGACGGATCACAAGGGACGCGAGGTGTACGGCGGTTCACGACTGAGGTGCGTCAGGGGCGATCTTGATCGATTGACTCACCTCGGCCTGACCCCCGAGGCGGTGGAAGCGGTGCGTTGCGCCGCCGTGTTCGACGACGCCGCCCAGCGCGCCTATCCGGACTTGGTTCTGACCCGCCGGAACTACGATGTCCTCGCCGGCAAAGATGCGCGAGGGCGAAGGCGAGTGGGCGTTCTGGAGCAGTCGTGGCGGGTCGGCGGCGCGACGGGCGCGGAAATCGCCGCCCTTGAGGCCTTCGCGGCGTCGCCGGCGCTGACTTCCGTCGAAACCGCCACGGTCGAGGTGTACGGCCTCGCCGATGTCGGACCGGAGGATGTCGTCTATTTCCGGGGTGAGGACCCCAAGGTCGGGCCGATGACGAAATATGTGACGAGGACAGCGTGACTGAACCTGACACCGTCGAGGAAGGGCAAGTCCGACTGTCTGTCGACGGACAGAAGCTGACCGGCACGCTTCTGACGCCGGAAGCCCCCGTGCCGGGATTTCTGTTTGTCCACGGCTGGGGCGGCGATCAGGAAGAGGATCTTGGCCTGGCCGAGGATCTCGCTCGACTGGGCTGCATCTGTTTCACCTTCGACCTTCGAGGCCATGCCGAGAGCGATGCGAGCCGAGACGAGGTCACCCGGCAGAACGGATTGGACGACGTGACCGCGGCCTATGACTACCTGGCGTCCCAGCCCCTGATCGATCCCGGTGCGATCGGCGTGATCGGCACGAGCTACGGAGGCTATCTGTCGGCTCTGCTGACGAGCATCCGTGACGTGCGCTGGTTGGCGCTGCGTGTCCCGGCCCTTTATCCGGACGCGCACTGGGAGGTCCCCAAGGCCAAGCTCGATAAGGACGCGGTGCGCGCCTATCGACAGCAACTGCGAACGCCGCAGGAAGACAAGGCCCTCTCGGCCTGCGCCGCGTTCGAGGGCGACGTCCTCATCGTGCAGTCGGGGAAGGACGATCGCATTCCGCCAGAAGTCATCGCCTCCTATCAGGCCGCCTTCAAGGAGGCGAACTCGTTCAGTCACAGGATCATCGCCGAGGCGACCCATGCGATGCGCGATCCCGCCCATCAGCGACTTTACGCCACTCTGTTGATCAACTGGGTGGAGGAAATGGTGCGGGCGAGCCGCCGGTCTTATCGGTGAGCCTCTCGCCAGCGTTTAGCGTCCAGCGCAGACGCACGTACCGCAGCCGCATTACCCGCTACGCCGCTTTCGTCTCTGGAACGCCGCGCGTCGCGCCTCGTTGATGGCGTAGGCAAACGGAGACCCACCATGACCGACCTCTCGAACATCAAAGAGCATATGGAAGTGATCGGCGCTGACGGCGTCCATCTCGGCACCGTCGACAAGGTCGAAGGCGATCGGATCAAGCTCACCAAGGCCGACAGCGGATCGCACAGTGATCACCACCACTATCTCTCGGGCGGTCTGGTCGCCGAGGTCGAGGGCAATCAGGTGCGCCTGTCCGCAAACGCCGACAACGCCGCTCTCCTCGAGGAAGAAGAGGCCGGCGAGGCGATCGCCGACCTGAAATAGTGTCGATGACCCGAGACAATGATGCCGTCGCCGCACAGCTGCTGGTCATCCGCGAGCAGCTGACAACCGAAGTGTGGTCGACCGCCGTGGCCGCCGCGACGTCCGGCGACCACGAGCGCATCCGTGATCTGGTGAAGTTGAAGGTGGATATCGAAGCCATCGACTTCGCCCTCGGACACCGGCCGGCCGGCACAGCTACGGAAGACGAGCGATGATCGACCTCAACACCGCCAGCGCCGACACGTTAGACGGGATTGAGATGTTGCGCGGCCATGGGTTTGAGATCGTCCGCTATCGTGAGGAAAGGGGTCGTTTCACCAGCCTTCGCCAGCTCGATGAGGTACCGGGTTTGAGCGGCAAGACTGACGGCGTCGAAGCGCACGTTTCTGTCAAAGCCACGAGTTCAGCGGCCTAGCCAGCTACGCAATAACGGTCCAATGCGTGGCCGTCGCCTGATCAAGATCGCTTCCTCACTAGAGAAGACGGACACTGAACTGCGTCTGCTCGTTGGATCTTCTAAGTTCGGCGAGCCATTGGGTTGAAAGAGAGTCTGATGCCCCTGGACCCAACCTCAGACGTGGGGGCTGACAGGGAATATGCCGCGTACAACGCGCCCGCCTTAGAAGGGATTTGCAGGGTCTTTTCGTGCGGCGGCGATTTCGGCCGGCGTTGGGTCGCGGCGGATGATCAAATCATCCGACGACCAGTCGACCAGTCCGAGATCCGCCATCGCCGTCAGCCAACCGTCCATCGGCCAGATCGACCAGGCGGCGTGGAAGCGTTTGGCGTTGGCGATCAGGGCGCGGAAGTGCTGCAGGGGCGGATCATAGCCCTCATGGTGCTGGTGGAAGACCGGTGCGTCGCCGGCAAAGAGGAGCGGCAGACCCTCTCGCGCGATGCGAAAACCCAGGTCCGTGTCTTCGGCGCCGTAGCCGACATAGGTCTCGTCGAACCCGCCAAGCCGATGGAAGGTCGAGCGACGGAGCGCGAAAGCCAGAGACCAGAACAGGCCGGGATTGCGCTCCAGGCTTTCGCCTTCCCGCGGAAAGGGGCGCACGGGATGGGGCCGGCCGGCTGCGTTCAGATCGGTTTCCGACAGGGGGCCCGGCCGGACGGCTCCGGCGGGTAGATAGAGCACCTCTGGACAGACGACGGCGTCATGCTCGGCGAGCAGGGCCTGCATACGGCTGCAAACTGACGACGACACAATGCAGTCCACATCTAGAAACAGCAGATTATCGCCTGAGGCCAAGGCGGCCGCCAGATTTCGGGCGGCGGCCAGAGGCAGGGCGTCGCCCGCCAGACGTTCGATGCGAGCGGGAAAGCTCAGTGGCGGCAGCGTCACGGGCGCATCGCTCATGTCGATGACGATCAGTTCGTCGGGCGGCGAGGCGCTGAGGGTCAACCCCTCGACCAATCGGTCCAGATGCGCCTGCCGGTTGCGAACCAGCGTCAGAGCGGACAGTGAGGTCATTGGCGAGTCCACAAATCCAGCCGATAGTTCGGATGCCGCTCAGCGAGATCCACTTTCATAATGTCCGACAATCCGAGCCACAGGCGTTCCACGGCGTCGTCGGCGGTCTGGGGATAGTCGGTCTCGCCGGTCCAATGCACCAGAAGGACGCGTCCGCCCTTGACCAGGCCACCGGCGATGCGTTGCGCCGCAAGGTCCAGATCGGCGTCGCTCCAGTAATAGGCGACTTCGGACAGGACGACGAGATCCAGCCCGTCCAGAACCGGACAGTCCCGGGGGAAGGCCGCGGCCTCGAACCGGACGTTCGGCCGCCCCGACAAACGCTGGCGCGCCCTTTCCAGGGCGGTCGGGCTGACGTCGATCGCCAACAGACGAGCGCAGACTGCGCTCAGCCGCTCGGTCAGGACGCCACCCGCACAGCCGACCTCGAGCGCAAAAGCCGCTCGCCGCGCCGACAGGGCGGCGATGGTGCGATCGAACTTGGCGGCCTCATAGGGGCTGGAGGCCAGATCCCACGGATCGGCGTCCCCGGCGAAGATACCTTCGAAATAGGCGGCGGGAAGCGAGCGTTCAGCCATAGGCGTCGCGCCGATACAGGGTGTCCGAGGCGGCCCGCAGCCCCCTCTGCGTCTCGAGACGAAACCCCGGTCCGAACATCGGCGTCAACTGGCTCTGATGGGCCGACAAGGCATAGGCCCTCAGGCCGGCCCTTAGCGGTCGCGTCGTAATCCGCAGCTTCGACCCGGACGGAGCCGCCCCCCACACGACATAATCGAATACGGCGACCGGCCGGCGAGCCATACCGGCTGCGCGGCGGGCAAGCTGTGCCGCCGCCTGATGGTCGCAGTGGGGATCATCAGGACCCGTCACGGCGATCGCATCGACGCGCCGCTCGCGGCACAAAGCCGCGAGACGACGCGCGGCCGCCTCGAACACCGTGTTGCCAACAGTAGCGGGCTGAGCATCGGGCCAATCCAGAAACACGGGGGGCGCCGCCCCATACCCCGCCAACCGTCGAACGGCGCGCCCCGCCTCCAGGCGTCGGGTCCGGATAAGCCTCGCACGGGAGGCCGCGTCCGGATGGTCGTGCGAACCCGCGCCGTCGGTGAGGATCACGACGCCTGCAAGACGTTCCGTTGCCGCCGCCTGATGGATCAAGGCTCCGGCGCCCAGCGTCTCGTCGTCGGCATGCGGGGCGATGACCAGCCACCGCGCAAATCGCCAGGGCGAACGCTCCAGCGCCAGAGTCGCTAGCCGGCCGGTTTTCTCGCTCACCATAGGGCGTCGCCTTCGCCCCAGAGATCGCGATCCAGCCAGGTCTTGGCCGCCTGGTCCTTCGCATAGTCGGGTCCGGCCTGCCGAAGATAGAGGCTGAGATCACGGGTGATCTTGTCGATGCGCTCGCCGTCGAAGGCGCTGCGCGTCCCGACCGACCGCGCCGCCACTTCCATGACATCCAGGGCGCTGCGTTCGACGACGCCGCGCGTGGCGCGGGCGAAATCCCCGGCGTCCGGCGCTTCGGACGCCGCACGGATCGCGGCTTCACGGACCCAAAGCCAGGCCGTTCGCGCCGCAACGACCGCATCGGCGAAGCGCGCGCGCTGGATGGGATCGGCGCGGGCGGCGTCGGACAGCGCGTCGCGCATCGCCATGACCAGGCCCTCGACGCCGCCCAACTGCACCGCCGTGAACCGCCAGGCGCCCGCCGTGAAGCGCGGTTCGCGATCATAGTCTCCGGGTCTTCCGAGCCGCTGATCGGCGTCGACCGTCAACCCGGTCACCTCATAGCGCCCGCTGGTCGTCGCGCGCATGCCGCGGACGCGCCAGCCGCTCAGATCGGCCCTCTCGGGCGCGTTCGCCGGCACGACGATCAACTCGCGTTCGCCCTGTTCCGGCTGGGCGGTGATGATCGCATATTCCAGACCGCCTGCGCCGGTCGCGAACATCTTGGCGCCCTGCAGCCGGTCGCCGACCAGACGAACGCCGGGCGGCGGCTCCGTCGCCCAGACGCCGAACCAGGCGCCCTGCGCCAGGACCTTGCCGAGCCAAGCCTTCTGGGCCGGGTCCGCGTACCAGTCGAACAGCGCCAGGGCGTTGACGTGCCCTTCGAACAATCGGCCGACGCTGAGATCCGACCGTCCCACACTGCGTAGGGCGTCCATCAAGGCCAAGGCCTTATGGATTGGATCGTCATAGGCCGTTCCCCCGCATTGGACCGGAGCGAACCGCCGACCCCAACCCTCCGAGGCGAGCAGCGTCAGACTGTCGGCGGGATATCGCGGCGCGGCGTCGTAGCGCGCACCCAGCGCCGCCAACCTGACCTCAAGTTCCAGAGGCGATGACGCGGTCGGCGTTGTTTCCAGGGCTGTCATCGGCGTGCCTCAAGCTCTGATGCGAGATCGACAAGCCAGAGTCCGGCGGCGCCGAGTCCCTGCCCGCTGATCTGCTGCCGATCAGCGGGCGACAGTGAGAGTGCTGACCTAAGGATGCTCGGCCAGTGCTGCGCCTGCGGCCACTGCGCCAGGACGATCGAGGCGCCAAGCACCGCTAACCGTTCGGCCTTCGCGATCTGCTCGTTGTAGACGCGAGGCTCGGGAAGACAGACAAAGGGCTTGTCGGCCGAAATCACCGCATTCAGCAGGCCGTCTCCCGCGCCTCCGACGATGATCTCCGCCTTTTCGATCTCGTCGCCGATGGCGTCGATCCAGCCCGCCAGCTTTAGGTTCGGCGGCATGACCAGTGGAGGCTCGATCGGCCCAACCCCGGTCCACATTTTATCGGGCGTTGCCTCTGCAGCCGCCGCCAGCTTGGCGCCATCCAACGGATCGCCACCCCGACCATGAACGACCAGGATGCCTGCTCCACGTTTCGGTCCCGAATAGCGCCGGGGGGCGAAGTAATGCGTTTTGTCGCGCACCTCTCTCGCCACCGGTCCATCCAGCCCCTCATGGAAGGGCGCAAGCAAGGCCTCTGCGCCGCGGAAGGCGTCCAGATGCGCCGGGTCCGATCGATCCCCCGCGAGGCGGACATAGACCACAGGCGTCGCACACAGCCGGGCCAGCATCGCCATCTCGACCGACACATCGATCACCATCAAGGCCGGCTTGGCGTCGCTGATCCACTGGGCGAACCGGGCGGTCCGCGCCCGGACACCCGCATGGTGATAGGGGGCGTAATGCAGCGCTTCGGGCCGGACAGGCGCCTCGTCACGGCCGGAGAAGCAGTCTCCCTCGTGGGGCCTGTCATCCTCCAGATCCACGCAGGCGATGTCTTCGGTTCGCCCTTTCAGTCCCGTTCCAAGCAGGACAAATCGCTCGGGCGCAGCGGCGGCGATTTCCAGTGCGCGCTGGCGGTGGCCGTCGCCCTGGTGATGGACATAGTAGCCGATCGGAGCCCTCACGCTGCGGCTCTCGCAACGCCGTCGGCCCAACTTCGTAAATCCATGTCGAGCGGCATGGCGGGCAGCTGGATTTCCAGTGCCGACAGCCGCCTGGCGCTCGCCGCGTCATGACGTTGACCCCGGCGCCAAATCGCCCGCTGCCGCCAATGCGAAAAATCCGGCGCCATGATCGGACCGCCGTTCCGCGCCTGATCGAACAAGCGGCTCATGTCTTCCGCCATCCCCCCGGCGGCGCGGCCCGTCGTTCGTGCCGACACTCGGGTCCACACCGCCAAGGGATGCACAAGCCTGGCCCCCTGCGCTTGAGCGGCGATCACAAGCGCCCGATCCTCGCCCGTCGGCTGTTCCGGCACCCCGCCGGCTGACAGATAGGCTGCCGTCGTGATGGCGAGGCTGGCCCCGGTATGATCGCCATGTCTAGGTGCCGGATCGTGCGGCGAAGGGTCGATCTCGTCCTCGATCGCGCGAACTTCACGCCAGTACGCGTCCCATAGTCGACGGAGAGCCGCGACGTCCGCCGAGATCGGTTCCGCTTCATCCAGCACCAGCCGTCCGCCCACCAAATTCGCTCCAGCCGCGATGGCTGCGAGATTGGCGGACAGCCAGGTCGGCGGCGGTCGCGTGTCGGCGTCCGTCGAGATCAGAACGCCATTGGATCGATCTCCGAGACGCTCGAGACCGGCGGACATGGCCGCGCGCCGCGCAGCGCCGGCATGGGCGCGATGCTCTGAAAAGGTCTGAAAATCGACGAGGACGTCCAGTCGATCCTTCCACCGATCGGCCGCTGCCTGCGCCTGATGGAGCGAACCGTCTGTCGAGTTATTGATGCAAAGCGAGACCGAAATCCTGCCCGGAAGATCCTGTGCGGCCAGTGCGGCCAGAAGCACGGGAAGCCGCCGCTCCTCATTCCGCGCGGGCACGCAAACGCAGAAGGCAGGTCCGCCCGTCATGCGATGAGCCGATCTTCCAGCGCGTCATTGGCTTGGACCTGTCCCGACGAAGCCGCCTGAATCATCTCGCCATAGAGCCCCTCATAGGCGGCGATCATCCGGCGCACATCGCAGGCCGCCTCGGCGCGGGCGCGGCAGGCCGACCGAGACAGGCCGACCGCACGGACGACTGCGCGCGCCAGATCCTGCACATCGTCCGGACGCGCCAAGGCGCCGCAGTCGGGTGTCAGAATCTCGGGAATGGCGCCCCGCGCGAAGGCGGCGACGGGCGTGCCGCACGCCAGCGCTTCAGCCACCACCAGCCCATAGGGTTCGTCCCAGCACGGCGTGCAGACGAAGGCGGCCGCCTGCCCGATCTCCTTCGACAGCGTTTCGTGGTCGAGGTGGCCGAGATAGGTGGTTTCGCGCGTCAACCTCGGAGCGATCTCGGCATCGAAATAGGCTTGATCCAGGATCGGGCCCGCGAACCGTAGGGCGATACCCGCCAATGCCGCCGCATCCAGCGCCAGATGCAGACCCTTCTCAGGCACAATCCGCCCATACCAGATCAAATGCCCAGCTTCATCGTGACGCGCACGCCACGGAAAGCGCTCCAGATCGATCCCGTTCAAAATGACCTGATCGATCGGCCGCACTCCGCTCCATTGTTCACGCACCGCCTCGGACACGCCGACGAACCGCGCGAACGGCGCGCTCGCTTCGCGGATGCCGCTTTCGAGCCAGCAAAACGGCGGCGTGTGGAGGGTGGTGACCATCGGCATCGGCAAGGTCTCCGCCATCGAGACCGGTAGATAGTGCAAGCTGTTGTTGTGTATGACATCGAACGCACTGCGACGAAGACGGCTCATCAACGACAGATAGGCGTGATGCTCTCGGAAGAAGGCGACGTCGCCCGCCTCCGCAGTCCCAACCTTGGCGATTTCCGTCTGGTCGCAGATCGCCTCAAGACCGAGCGCGGGATCGGACAGGGTCGCTGCAAACAGCGTGACGTCATGGCCGTTCAGCCGCAGTTGGCGACAGAGGAGATGGGTATGCATCTCCAGACCGCCGGCGAAGGGTTCTGCGATCGGATATTTGAGATGTGCGATGACGCCGATGCGCATCCGTACCGCCGTGATCAACAACCCGATCCCCCTCGGATCGGTCCATGGCGAAAAGCCTATAGATCAAAGCTATGCCGCGGCTATTCGTTCCTGTGTGCGATAGCGGTCTCAAGCAGATGAGGTGTTTGAGCTTTTTTTAGCCAGCAGAACCAGGCGCATTTGTTCGGGATGATCTGATGCAATCGCGCGAGCGCTGCTGAGAGGGGTCGCTTTGGAGCGATAAACTACGCACCGCGTTCAGTGGATTAACCTAAAGGACCCAACCATGACCAACCTTGTCGCCTCCACATTCGCAACACGTAGAGACGCCGAGCTTGTGGTCGAACGGCTCGTGCAAGCCCATGGCATAGAACGAGGAGCCATTCAGGTCGCCCTTGAAGGCGAGGCGAACACGGTTGGAGACAGGCCTTCGGGCGGAGACATCGAAGGCGAGAGCCCCAGCGTCGACTCTCGGTCTGACGCGCCGGTCGCCGGGCGTGTCGAGGTCGCCGTATTTGCAGAAACCGATGACCAAGAACAGGCGATACGCGCCGCATTCGTCGAACTCGGCGGCAAGGACGGATGACCCTTATGCGAGCCGCTCATCGGTTTCGTCGCGTTGATTCTACAATGACGGCTGAAGCGTCTCGACGCCTCTGTTTGCAAGGATGACTTCAGTGGATGCGCTCATCGACGTCAAACTTCACCGCCTCGGTGATCTCTCGAACGACGATCGCGAACGGCTTGGACGGCTCCTGGGTGGACGTCGTCGCGCCGCTGCAGGCGATACTTTAGTGAAAGAGGGCAGTCGACCCACGTTCAGTACGCTGCTGCTCTCCGGATTTGTCGGCAGGGTGTCGACGCTGACTGACGGCGGTCGCCAGATCACGGCAATCAATGTTCCGGGTGATTTCATCGATCTCCATGGCTTTCTCTTGAAGACCATGGACCACAGCCTCGTGGCCCTGTCCGACATCACGGTCGCCACTGTCCAGCACGTCGCGTTGAAGCGCATGACGGAAGAATTTCCCCGGCTCGCGCGCGCGTTGTGGCTCGAGACGCTTATTGACGCGGCGATCCACCGACAATGGCTGGTGGCGCTGGGCCGTAAAGATGCAGCGACACGACTGGGTCAGTTGATCTGCGAACTTTATCTGCGTTTGGAAGCCGTGGCGCTTGCCCGGAACCATACCTTTGATTGTCCTCTAACCCAATCAGACCTAGCGGACATGCTGGGCCTGTCGAATGTGCATGTAAACCGCTCGCTCAAAGCCCTTCGCGATGCGGGACTGGTGCGATGGCGGAACGGCCGAGTGTCCATTGACGACTGGCTCGGGCTGACCGAGCGGGTCGCTTTTGATGCATCCTATCTCGATATGAAACTGTCCCGATCCGCAAGCCCGCTCCCGCACGATGCCGAACGGCTTGCGCACATCCGACGCCTACACCAACCGGCCGTCGCTTAAGATGCGTCGATTGCTCAGCTTCGCACGCTCGCAATCCAGTCAGGACGGTAGACGTAATCCCTTGCGGGCAGGCCTGCGACACGGCGGAGCCGATCAACATCGAGAAGGAAAATGGTCTGATCAGATCGCTTGATTAGGTTCAGCCGATCCATCTCGCGCAGGGTTCGATTCACGTGCACCGGCGTGATGCCGATCAGGTCGCCGAGATCGCGCTGCGTCAGGGGCATCTGGAAGATGCCGCCCGGCGCATCCCCGCTTTGGGACAACCGGTCGAACAGATGGGTCAGCGTGGCGGCGATCCGGACGTGCGCGGGGGCTTGACCGATCACCGCCAGACTTTCCATCAACGCCACACGTTCTTTCTGGGCGCTCAAAAAGAGGGACAGCGCGATCCGCGGATAGGTTTGAAACGTGGCCATCAGCCTAGACTTTGAGATCGCGCGCACGGCGATCGGCGTCATGGCGGTCAAACAGTCGGCCGTCGCCGTCAGGCAGAGGCTTGGCTCGCCCATGAGATCACCCGGCAGATGAACCTTGACAATCTGCTGCTTGCCCGACGCCAGGGCGATAGACGACGCGACCCAGCCCTTGGTCAGGAGGTAGATGTGAGAGGGATCGGCCCCTTCGTGACGCAATACATGATGGCGCGGCCAATGCTGCACCGGCTCAAGCAGTCCGGCCAGCGCTGCGCGCTCGCGAGAAGAGAGAGATGCGAATTCGCCGAGGCGACCTTGCGCGTCGGATAACGAATCGATTGGGAGCGGCAAATCCTCGTCCATGCCTCGCGTTCCCTCAAACCAAGGCCCCTTGCACTAACCCATGTAAAGACGCGTCAAACGGCCTGCCCTTGAAGCGGGGGGCCGACCTGCTGGAGTCTGTCCATAATCGCACTCGTGAAACTCTAGTTCGGCGCCCGGATTGTTTATAGTTTGAGCCGGTGAGTAAGGTGAAATGACCCGACGCAATCCGCATCTTGATGCCTCTGACGCCGCGCATGGCCTAGCGCAGGGCGGCTTGGGCGGACCAGAGGACGAAATCCTCGACGCGGGGCAGGAGGAGGTCTTTTCCCGCACCGAGGTTGAGCAGGGCGTCAGTGAACATCACGAAGGCGAAGAGACGCCAAACGCAGGGGTCAAGCGGTGACACGCGGCCTGAAGACGCGCCTTCCAAAAACGGCAGTGCACCTCTGCATCGACATGCAGCGCATGTTTGTGGAGGCGACCCAATGGCATGCGCCGTGGGCGGCGAGAACCCTTCCGGTCATCGAGACGCTATGCTCTGCCAGACCCGATCAACTGTGGTTCACCCGCTTCATCCCGGCGGAAACACCCGATGACGCTTCAGGCGCCTGGCGCGATTATTGGCGACATTGGGCTGCGATGACAAAAAGCGCTCTGGATCCGGAGCTCCTGGATCTGGCGCGTCCGCTCCAGCGGTTTGCACCCCCGGCGCAGATCATCGACAAGACGGTCTATTCCGCATGGTCGGGCACACACCTCCACGAGGCGTTCGTACGCCGAGGCGTCGATACACTCATCGTCACGGGAACGGAGACCGACGTCTGCGTCCTCGCGACCGTGCTTGGCGCCATCGACCTCGGCTATCGCATCGTGGTGGTCAGCGACGGGGTGTGCAGCTCGGCTGACAAGCCTCATGACCATCTCTTAGCGCTGTACAGCGATCGGTTCAGCTTGCAGGTGGAAACCGCCGGAAGTCGAGAGGTTCTGGAGGCCTGGGCAGAATGACCGTCCGTTCGCCCATTCTGCGTTATCAAATCCGATATCGCGGCGGCGGGGAGCCGGAATCCTTGATTGCAAGCGATATCGCCGACGCGATGACACAGGCGTCCCAGCGCGCCAAAACTGTCGGTCAGCCCGTCGCCCTGTGGCGTGATGGTCGATGGATCGCGGATGTCGATGCGGCTCAGGCGTCGCCCTCGGCAGACTTGATCGCAAAACTTGTTCACGCGGGGATTTACGTGTTCGGCGCGCCGTTCCAGGACCCGTAACCGGCGACACTTACCTGCAGGCGCAGCTGGCGCCTGGTTCCGCCCTAATCGAACAAGCGTCGGCGTCAGTCCGCCTGAGCCGCTATCGGTTTCGCAATGGCTGGATATGTCGAGCGATAGCGGCAGCAGGCCGCACTCGCCAGCACGGCCTCGTCCTTCAAAAGAATCCGTCCGCGCACGGTCCGAAGGGCGCCGGCGGCGCGAAGGCTCTGACAAGCCTGATTGATGCTGGATCGGCGCAGGCTCAGCAACTGGCCGATATTGGCTTGGGACAAGGCGATCTCGGAGCGACCGCTGGCGCGGTGAACATCCAGAAGAAAGCTTGCAACGCGAGCGACCGCGCCATGGGCCATGGCGCACCGCAGACGCGCCTCCATCGACTTTAATCGCGCCACCCCGCCGGCAAGAAGCAATCGAAGGCCTTCTTCGCCCGCTTCGCGACAGAATGCCGACACGGGCGCCTGATACAGCGATCCGTCCGTCAGCCACAGACCCTGGCTTCCGCCGCCGATGTCGATCAGGTCGCCCGCCGCCGCCACGCCGCTATGGGTTCCCCGCTTCCCGCTATCGAGAAGAAGGCATCCCTCCAATACAACCGCGATCTCACCCTCCGGGCGATAAAACTCACCCGACCTTACGGAGCGGATCTGGCCAAGCCGCAGGGCGCGGCTTCGACTATCGAAGGACAGCTCGCCGAACGCCCGCCAGAGCGAAAGGATTTCCTCGCGTGGCTCATCAATAGGCGAGACCTCGCCGGACGGTGTCGCAGGTTCGAGCATGAGTACATCCTGCGACTTTCCGGCGGCGGCGCATTTACATGGGTTAATCCAGGATGTCGTCCTCGACCAGCTCTGTTGTCGTACCCGCGCCAGGCCCCGCGCCCAGATCCGCCCCGGTCACAGGATTGGCGTCTGGATCCGACGCCGTTCGGGCCGCGAAGGCCTGGACGGCAGCGGCGTCCCGCTCGTTCAAGGAAACGCTCGCGGAGCCGTCGCCCCCGTCTACAGCGCCCTGCTGCTCACGATCATCGACGAATTCCCACTGCGCTCCCTCATTCCAAGGACCCCGGGCGTCCCCCTCCCCTTGCGACATGTCGTAATATTTATCCGCAAAAGCAGGCAGGCCGACCAGTTTGCCGGCCGGGAAGTTCGGCTCCATGGCGTAGAGCGCCTTCTCGAAAGACTTCTGATGCGCCACTTCGCGGGTCATCAGAAAAGCCAGGGCGTCTTTGACGCCCGGATCGTCGGTGCAGTTGATCAGGCGTTCATAGACGATCTTGGCCCGAGACTCGGCGGCGATGTTGGAGCGCAGATCGCAGGCGGGGTCGCCGATCGAGTCGATGTAGGCGGCGGTCCAGGGCACACCAGCGGAATTGACCAGGGCGGGCGCGCCGCCATAGAGGATGGAGGTCGTATGGCTTTCACCGCCGCTGTTCAGCGAGGCGTAAAGATCCGCCTCCTCCATCGCGGCTTCAGCCATCCGGCCTTTCACCCCGCGATTCAGCATGGACACGATCGAGCCGATGACCTCCAGGTGGCTGAGCTCTTCCGTGGCGATGTCGAGCAGCATGTCTTTGCGGCCGGGATCCTCGTCCGCCAGGGCCTGGGTGAAGTAGCGCATGGCGGCGGCGAGTTCGCCCTGCGGCCCTCCGAATTGCTCAAGCATCAGGGTGGCGAGACCGGGGTTGGGTTCGGACACCCGGACCGTATACATCAGGCGCTTATTGTGCATAAACATGGTTGGCTCCTAGGACGTTGGAGCCTGGCAAACCGAAACCGTCCTGAGACTGTTCCCAAGGTCTCTTTTCCGACCTTGAGGAGTTCACCGCGTCCGAAGCCACAGGCTGTGCCCGTTATTGGACAGTCGGAACAGACGCCCATGGGAGGCTCTTCAACCTTCTTTCACGGGAGTTTTGATGTCCCTCATCGACAAGGCGCTCGCCGCCGTCACCCCGCAGCCTGACGAAGCGACGCGCAAGTCGGCCACCGAGAAGGCTCGCGCCGCCTCTGAGACGGGGGATTGGCTGTCTATGGTTCTCGACCATCACGACGCCATCCGCGCCGCCTTCGCCCGAGGCCGAACGGCCAAGACCGCCGTCGAGAGAAACGCCGCTCGCGATGCGCTTGCCGTCATTTTGAATGGCCATGCGCTGGCCGAAGAGCTGGTCCTCTATCCCGCCCTCGGTCAGGCCGGCGAAAAGATGCATGCGGCCCACGCCTATCTGGAGCAGACGACGACGAAGGCGCAGATGGCGGAGCTCGAAAATATCGCGCCCTCAAAGCCCGCCTGGCTGGACAAATGGGCGCACATCGAAGGCGCGGTCCTCACCCATATGTTCGAGGAAGAAAGCGAGTGGTTCCTGACGCTGAAGGCCAACGGCGACCACCAGGTCCGTCTGGCCTCGCGTTACGCCGAAGAGTTCGAACGCTACGCTGGCGCCCCCCAGTCTGAAGCCGCCTGATTTCGACGACCCAGCATCAAGGAGACACCGACAATGTCCGCTCCCGTTTCGACCGACGCCGACGTGCAGTCCCCAGCCTTTCATGACGACGATCATGTGGAAGGCGCCTATGACTCCACCAGCATCCGCGCTGTCATGATCAACCAGCCTCGCCAGCGTCTCTATGACTACTGGCGCGACTTCCGGAATCTGCCCCGCTTCATGGAGAACGTGAAGTCCGTCGATCTCCTGGACGATTCCCGATCCAGCTGGAGCGTCGCAGGCCCCGCCGGCGCCGAGATCGAACTTGTCAGCGAAATCACCGAAGATCGTCCCGGCGAATACATCGCTTGGAGCTCCACCGAAGATAGCGATGTCGATCATCAAGGTTGGATCGAGTTTCGCGACAACGCCTTCGGTCGTGGCACCGAGGTGCGTGTCCTGATCAGTTACGACCCGCCAGCCGGCGCCGTCGGCAAACTGGTCGCCAAGGTGATGCAGCGCGAACCTCGGGTCCAAGCCCGGCGCGAGCTGCGACGTTTTAAACAGCTGATGGAAACGGGCGAAATCTCGACCTCCAAGGCCCCCGACGCGGCGCCGCGCGCCGACCGTCATTTCTGATCCCGGAAGGAATTCCCATGCGCGCCCTGACCTGGCACGGCAAACACAATGTTCAGGTGGACACAGTCCCCGATCCCCAGATCGTCAATCCCCGCGATGCGATCATCAAGATTACGGCGACCGCCATCTGCGGATCAGACCTGCACCTCTACGATAGCGTGATCCCCGGCATGTCCAATGGCGACATCCTCGGCCACGAGTTCATGGGCGAGGTCGTCGAGATCGGCCGTGGCAACACGAGCCTTCAGGTCGGCCAGAAGGTCGTCGTCCCCTTCGTGATCGCCTGTGGCTCCTGCTTCCATTGCGGCAAGCAGCAGTTCTCAGCCTGCGACAACTCCAATCCCGCGGACAAGTCCGACGCGTCCGAGATCGCCTACGGTTACCCGGCTGCCGGCCTGTTCGGCTATTCACACCTGACCGGCGGCTATGCGGGTGGTCAGGCGGAATATGTCCGCGTCCCCTATTCCGACGTCGGCCCGATCGTGGTGCCGGACGGGATCGAGGATGAGCGGGTCCTGTTCCTGTCCGACATCTTCCCCACGGGTTGGATGGCGGCCGAGAACGCGGAGATCGAGCCCGGCGACACGGTGGCGATCTGGGGCTGCGGGCCAGTCGGTCTGTTCGCCATCAAGAGTGCCAGATTGATGGGCGCCGGCCGCATCATCGCCATCGACCATCATCCACGCCGACTGGAGCTCGCCAGGGCGAACGGCGCGGAAGTCCTCAACTATCATGAGGTCAAGGTTCGAGAAGCCCTGATGGAGATGACCGCCGGCATCGGGCCGGACGCCTGCATCGACGCCGTCGGCATGGAGGCGCATGGATTCTCCCCTGACAACATCATCGATGCGGTGAAGCAGGAAACGAAGCTGGGCACGGATCGCCAACATGTCCTGCGCGAGACGATCATGGCGTGTCGCAAGGGCGGCCGCATTTCGATCCCCGGCGTGTATGGCGGGATCGGCGACAAGCTGCCGATCGGCGCCCTCATGCAGAAGGGTCTGACGATCAAGACCGGCCAGACCCATGTGCAGAAATATCTGCCGCAGCTCCTTGAGCTGGTCATGGAGGGCAAGATCGACACGACGGATCTGATCAGCCACCGTCTCCCGCTGGAGCAGGCGCCAGAGGCCTACAAGAACTTCCATGACAATCCCAACGAATGGACGAAGGTCGTGCTGAAGCCGCACGGCTGATTAACGGCCTTCGTTCACTCTCACTGCCGTGAAGACGATGGACAGCCGGACGTCTCAGCGTATCACGGTCGGAGCTCGGGATTGTTTTAAGGTGATCTGGCAGGAACAGGACAGGTTCAGCGAGCCTTTGGGCAGGCCATGACGCTGAACCCGCTGCTCGCCGACCGCTTTAAATCCGATCTCGGCCTGCCCGCCTCATCAGCCCGCGACGGGAGAGCGTTTCGTGATCGACGCTGAGCAGGTCGTAACGCTTCTCGGCGACTCGCTGACCGCGGGCTACGGCCTCAAGCCGGCCGAAAGCTTGCCGCGCCAGCTGGCGGCGCGATTGGCAAGCGAGACGCCTCCGGTTCGCGTCATCGGCGCGGGCGTGTCCGGCGACACGACAAGGGATGGCTTGCGACGGCTCGATCGGGACGTGCCGGCGCAAACGGATCTTTGCGTCGTCGCCCTGGGCGCCAACGACATGATGCAGCTGGTCCCGGCCGATCGCGTGAGGAACAATCTTCTGTCGATCATCGACAAACTCAAACGGCGCGACATCCCCGCTCTGCTGAGCGGCATGCGGGCGCCGCCCTGGTTGGGCGCCTACGCCTGGGCGTTCGACGCCGTCTATCCCGAGGTCGCTCGCACGGCGAACGTGCCCCTGATGCCGTTCCTGATGGACGGTGTCGCGTTGCATCCCGCCTATGTCTTACCGGACCGGATCCATCCCAACGCCGCTGGCGTGGGAAAAATGGCTGACGCCCTCGCACCCCCAGTGCGCGCCGCCTTGGCGGCCTTGCGGGCACGGTGACCGGATGCGGATCGCCACCTTCAACATCAACGGCGTCAACCGTCGCCTGCCCAATCTCCTCGCCTGGCTGAAGGCCGCGAAGCCGGACGTGGTCTGCCTGCAGGAATTGAAGGCGACCGACACGCAGTTCCCGGCCGCCGAGATCCTGGCGGCCGGCTATGTGGCGCTCTGGGCCGGCGAGCATCGCTGGAACGGAGTCGCCATCCTAAGTCGGATGGGCGAGCCGGTCGTGACCCGACGCCGGCTGCCGGGCGACGTCGACGACCGCCAGGCCCGCTATATCGAGGCGGCGGTGAACGGCGTGCTGATCGGCTGCCTCTATCTTCCCAACGGCAATCCAAGGCCCGGGCCCAAGTTCGACTATAAGCTGGCCTGGGCCGACCGGCTGATCGCTCATGCGGCGTCGCTTTATTCGACCGAGGCGCCGGTCGTTCTCTGCGGCGACTACAATGTCGTCCCGACCGACGCCGACATCTACAATACCCGCTCGTGGAAGACCGACGCCCTGCTCCAACCCGAGAGCCGCGCCGCCTTCCAGAGCCTGCTCGACCAGGGCTGGGCCGACGCCCTGCGCGAGCGCTTCCCGCACGATCCGCCGCCCTGGACCTTCTGGTCCTATTTCCGGGAGGCCTGGCCCCGCGACGCCGGCCTGAGGATCGACCATCTGCTGCTCAACGGCCCCGCCGCCGAACGCCTGACCGACGCCGGGGTCGATCGCGCGGTGCGCGGCGCCGACGGCGCCAGCGACCATGCCCCGGTCTGGATCGAGCTCGCTTGACCCGACCGATCCGCACAGCTGAGGTCAAGCAGCCGCCCAGCGTTCGTCAGGCGGCCAGGGTCCGGACGGTGACGGAATAGCGCAAGGCCGTCATCGGCGTGATCGAATGCTCCCAAGCCGCGCGCGCCTCACCCGACAGGCGATAGACCGAGCCGCACGCCAGGGGCGCAGTTCGGCGCACAAAGCCCGCCCCCTGGCGACAGCGCAGCCGCATCACGCAGGGCGCCAGCAGGGACAGGCCCAGGATCTCGCCGTAGACGGGGCGGTCGCGATGCCAGCCGATGCCGGCGCCCGGCGCATATTCATTGACCAGAACCTGGACAAAGGCGGCGCCGTCCAGATCGAGACGCTCCGCCAAGCGCGCCATGAGGGTCGAGAGAAACGCCGGCCACCCCGGCCCGTCCCCCTCGCGGTCGAAGGCGGCGATCCGGCGATGGCCGAGATAGCCCAGATGCTCATAGGGTTTGAACGCCAGGGTCTGGAGCGCGGCGACAAGCGCAGCCTGTTCGGGCGCCGACAGGACGTCGGCCCAATAGTCAAAACCCGCCACCACGGGCGCACGGGCGGGTGCGTCGCCGAACAGGTCGATCTGCGACAGCCCGGTCACGACAGGGCCAGTTGGTTCGCTGCGGCGACGGCCGTCTCCAGATTGGACAGGCTGACCCCGACCAGGCGCACGCCCCGGCTCGGCGGATAAAGGGATCGAACCAACAGCCGACTGACCTCGTGCAGGGCTTGGCGGGAGGCTACGGGCTCGGACAGGGACCGGCTTCGCGTCGATTGCTGGAAGTCCGCCCATTTGACCTTGACGGTGACCGTCCGTCCCCGGCTGCCGGTCTTCTCGCACCAGGCCCAGACCTCGTCGGCCATGGCCGCCACCCCGGCCTCTATGCCGTCCGGATCGGTCAGGTCGGAGGCGAAGGTGGTTTCCGACCCGCTCGACTTGCGGGTCCGGTCGGGATTGACCGGACGATCGTCCTCGCCGCGGGCGATGGCGTAGTACCAGGGCCCGGACTTGCCGAAATGATGCTGGAGAAAGGCTCGGGATTGGCGGCGCAGATCCGCGCCGGTGCGGATCCCCAGCCCTTCCATCTTCGCGGCCGTCACCGGCCCCACGCCGTGGAAGCGCCTGACCGGCAAATCCTCGACGAAGGCCTCGCCGCGCCCGGGCGCCACGACGAACTGGCCGTTCGGCTTGTTCTGGTTCGACGCCAGCTTGGCCAGGAATTTGTTGTAGGAAATCCCCGCCGAGGCCGTCAGGCCGGTCTCCCCGAGGATCCGCCGCCGGATCTCCTCCGCCGTCGCCGAGGCGGTCCCTAGGCCGCGCCTGTCCGCCGTCACATCGAGATAGGCCTCGTCCAGCGACAGGGGTTCGATCAGGTCGGTGTAGTCCGCGAAGATCGCATGAATCTGCGTCGACACCGCGCGATAGACCTCGAAGCGCGGCGGGACGAAGACGAGGTCCGGACACTTCCGCTGGGCGGTTGTCGACGGCATGGCCGAGCGCACCCCGAACCGCCGCGCCTCGTAGCTGGCGGCCGCGACCACGCCGCGCGCCGCCGCATGCCCCACCGCGACCGGCCGCCCGCGCAGGGCGGGATCATCCCTCTGTTCGACCGAGGCGAAGAAGGCGTCCATGTCCACATGGACGATCTTGCGGGTGGCGACGCCGGGCATGCACCGTGCATATCAAGACCAGAACAAAAAGAAAACATTTGTCCAAGGCGACGCTTGCCATTCGGCTCGCCGGAGTGCTGTCGGGGAGGTCGAACACCCGCTTAATCCCTATGTCATACGTCGAGCTTCAAGCCACCTCGCACTTCTCCTTCCTGCGCGGCGCCAGCAGTTGCGAGCTGCTGTTCGAACAGGCGCGGCTGTGCGGGCTTCAGGCCCTCGCCATCGTGGATCGCAACTCGCTAGCCGGGATCGTGCGCGCCCATGAGGCCGCCAAGGCCTCCGGCGTACGGCTGATCGTCGGCTGCCGGCTTGATCTGATCGATGGGACGGGGGTGCTCGTCTATCCGATCGATCGACCGGCCTATGCCCGACTGACGCGCCTGCTCTCTCTGGGCAAGCGTCGCGCCGGCAAGGCCAAATGCCACCTCGACTGGTCGGACCTGAAAGACTGGTCGGAGGGCCTGATCGCCATCCTGGTTCCTGACGAGGCGGACAAGGCCTGCGCCATCAATCTGCGACGGCTGAAGGCGACGTTTCCTGCAGGAAGCTATCTTGCCCTGACGCTGCGGCGACGCCCCGGCGACGCGCTGCGGCTGCACGACCTGTCGAACCTCGCCGTCCAGGCGGGCGTGCCGACCGTCGTGACCAACGACGTCTTGTTTCATCATCCTGACCAACGCCTGTTGCAGGACGTGGTCACCTGCGTGAGGCACGGCTGCACGATCGACGAGCTAGGCTTTCGGCGCGAACGCCATGCGGATCGCTATCTGAAGCCGCCCCACGAGATGCATCGCCTGTTCAAAGCCTATCCCGAGGCCTTGGCCCGCTCAGTCGAGATCGCCGACCGCTGCCGGTTCTCGCTGGATGAGCTGGCGTATCAGTATCCCGACGAGGTCTCGACGCCCGGCATGACGCCGCAGCAGACGCTGGAACAGCTGACCTGGGCCGGGGCCGCCGATCGCTATCCGGAAGGGTTGCCGGACAGCGTGCGCAAGACGCTTCGGCACGAACTCGATCTGATCGGCCAGCTCGACTACGCCCCCTATTTCCTGACGGTCCATTCGATCGTTCGCTTCGCCCGCAGCCGGGACATCCTGTGTCAGGGTCGTGGTTCGGCCGCCAATTCCGCCGTCTGTTACGTGCTGGGCATCACCTCGATCGACCCGGGCCGCAATGATCTGCTGTTTGAGCGCTTCGTCAGCCAGGAGCGCCGCGAGCCGCCGGACATCGATGTCGATTTCGAGCACGAGCGGCGCGAGGTCGTCATGCAGTGGATCTTCGAGACCTACGGCCGCAACCATGCGGCCCTCTGCTCCGTCGTCACACGCTATCGCTCGCGAGGCGCCCTGCGCGACGTCGGCAAGGCGCTGGGCCTCAGTGAGGACCTGATCAAGACCCTGTCGTCCCAGGTCTGGAGCTATTCCAGCGAGGGTGTCGAGGACAAGCATGTCGCAGACCTCAACCTCAATCTGGAGGACCGGCGGCTCCGCCTGGCGCTGGAGCTGTCGCGTCAGCTGATCGGCGCCCCGCGCCACCTCAGCCAGCACCCCGGGGGCTTTGTCCTGACCCACGACCGCCTGGACGACCTGGTCCCGATCGAGCCGGCGGCGATGAAGGATCGCCAGGTCATCGAATGGGACAAGGACGACATCGACGTCCTGAAGTTCATGAAGGTCGATGTGCTGGCGCTCGGCATGCTCAGCTGCATGAAGCGCGGCTTCGACCTCCTGGCCGAACACAAGGGGATTGCGCTCGACCTCGCCACCATTCCGGCCGAAGACCCCAGGACCTATGCAATGATCCGCAAGGCCGACACCCTGGGCGTCTTCCAGATCGAGAGCCGGGCCCAGATGGCGATGCTCCCGCGCATCAAGCCGCGCACCTTCTACGATCTGGTCATCGAGGTCGCCATCGTCCGTCCCGGCCCGATCCAGGGCGACATGGTCCATCCCTATCTGCGCCGCAGAGAGGGCAAGGAGGACGTCGTCTATCCCAAGCCCGAGCTTGAGAAGGTTTTGGGCAAGACCCTGGGCGTGCCCCTGTTCCAGGAACAGGCGATGCGGGTCGCGATCGAATGCGCCGGCTTCACCGCTTCGGAAGCCGACCAGCTCCGCCGGGCCATGGCGACGTTCAAGTTCACCGGCGGGGTCAGCCACTTCAAGGACAAGCTGATCAGCGGCATGGTCGAGCGCGGCTATGACGCCGCCTTCGCCGAGAAGACCTTCAGCCAGCTGGAAGGGTTCGGCTCCTACGGCTTTCCGGAAAGCCATGCGGCCTCCTTCGCCCTGATCGCCTACGCCTCCTCCTGGCTTAAATGCCATCACCCGGATGTCTTCTGCGCCGCGCTGCTAAACGCCCAGCCCATGGGCTTCTATGCGCCGGCGCAGATCGTCCGTGACGCCCAGCAGCACGGCGTCGAGATCCGGCCCGTCTGCGTCAACGCCAGCCGCTGGGATTGCACCTTGGAGCCTGCGGGCGAGGATGGACGCTTTGCCGTCCGCCTTGGCCTTCGCATGGTGCGCGGCCTGGTGAACGGCGACGCCGCCCGCCTCCTAGCGGCGCGGACGGACGGCGCCTTCCGCTCGGTCGACGACCTGTGGCGGCGCGCCGGGGCCCAGGTCGCGAGCCTCGTCCGCCTGGCGGAGGCGGACGCCTTCAGACCGGATATGGATCTGAACCGCCGCGACGCGCTGTGGGCTATCAAGGGGCTGAGGGACGATCCCCTCCCCCTGTTCGCCGCCGCCGACGCGCACGACCAGAAGCCCGAAATCTCGGAACCTGATCCGGGCCTGAAGCCGATGACGCCCGGACGGGAAGTGGTCGAGGACTACAGCCACATCGGCCTGACCCTGCGCGATCATCCGCTGAGCTTCCTGCGCGGCGATCTGCAGGCCCGGCACGTCATGACCTGCGCCGATGGGACCACAATGCGCGACGGTCGGCTGACGCGCGTGGCTGGGCTCGTCCTCGTGCGACAGAAGCCCGGCAGCGCCAAGGGGGTCATGTTCATCACCATCGAGGATGAAACCGGCGTGGCCAATCTGGTCATCTGGCCGAGCCTTTACGAACAGCAGCGCCGCATCGTGCTGTCGGCCTCCATGCTGGTCGTCGACGGCAAGGTTCAACGTGAGGGCGACGTCGTCCACATCGTCGCAACCAAACTTCACGACGCATCGGCCCTGCTCGCTTCAGTCGGGGATCGGGGCGAAGCCTTCCCCCTGCCCCACGGACGCGGCGACGAATTCCATCGCGGCGGGTCGCCGGATGCGCGCGATGCGCCCCCTCGCGCGATCAAGGTCCGGGACATCTACATTCCCGATCTCCATCTCGACAGCATCAGACCGAAGACGCGCGATTTTCGATAGTCGGCTGGCCCTTCCTCACGGGCGCCCGCTTGACCCAGCGCCGAACAGCGGCAGCCAACGGCCCGAACTTTCCGAATCCAACAACCTTGGCATTGGGAACGAAGCCGGCCCGCGGCCCCTTTCAGTGGACCACTTTGAAAGGAAACCCCATGTTGAAAGCCGCCCTCGCCGTCTCGGCGACCGCCGTCCTTCTGACCGCCTGCGGAAACAACGAGCGGAGCGAAGCGCCTGTCGAAGGCCCGGCCGTTTCCACCGCCGAAGCGCCGATGAACCCAGCCGTCGATACCCAGGAAACATCCGACAAGACGGCCCTGACGCCCGGCGCAAACTCCTTCACAGAAGGTCAGGCGAAAGAAGCGATCGAGAAACAAGGCTATGTCGTCTCCGGCCCCCTGATGCAGGACGATCAGGGAATATGGAAGGGCCAGGCCACCCGTTCGGGCGGCGAACCCGTCACCGTTTCGGTCGATTACAAGGGCGTCGTGTCGCCCCAATAATCCCAGCCTGATTTCCACCTCTCTCAAACAATCCCAAGGACCCCATCATGGCCACCGTCACCCGGCTGTTCGACAGCCACACCGAAGCCCTGGACGCCGTCTCGAAGCTCGAATCCTCCGGCGTTCACCACGACAAGATCAGCATCGTGTCAAACAACGCCGACAACTGGCATTCCGGATCAAGCGATCACAAGGCCGGCCCTCTGGGCGATCGTAATGGCGACGGCGAAAACGACGTCGCCGATGGCGCAGGCAAGGGCGCGACGACGGGCGGTCTGCTCGGCGCCGGCGCGGGCGTCCTTGCGGGCCTCGGCATGCTGGCCATTCCGGGCCTCGGCCCGGTCGTCGCCGCGGGTTGGCTCGCTTCGACGGCGGTCGGCGCGGCGGTCGGCGCCGCAGCCGGCGGCGCGACAGGCGGCCTCCTCGGCGCCCTGAAGGAATCCGGTCACAGCGACGAAGAAGCGAACGTCTATTCGGAGGGCGTCCGGCGTGGCGGCACGCTCATCAGCGTAAAGGCCGACGGCGATGAGGCGCAGCGGATTCAAGCGATCTTGGACGGCAGCCGCGGTTACGACGCCGCCACGCGCGGTGAAGCCTATCGCCAATCGGGCTGGTCTGGTTTCGATGCCGACGCCAAGCCCTACACGTCTGAGCAGATCCTCGAGGAACGCGCCCGCTATCGATAAGCCGGTCTCGCGGCTCGGCTGAGCCGAATGGGATGAGTCAGAACGGCCCGGCGTCATTGACGCCGGGCCGTTGTTCCACGTCGCCTTTGAGTCAGCGGCTGCCTTTGAAAGCGGATGTGTGAGATGAACCAAGCGCTCGCCTCGCGAGTGGCGAAAGAAAGCCCAATGTCTCGTTCCCCTATACCCTCCGTCTCCGACCGCGCGGACAGTCTCAAACTGACTCGTCGACTGAAGATGGCGCGATCCGCCCACGCCTATGTGCGCGGCAGCACCCAGCAGTTCTACGACTGGTTGGACGCCTCGCCGGCAAGTGTCCCTCAAGGGCCGCCGATCTGGATCTGCGGCGATTGCCACCTAGGGAATCTGGGTCCGCTCGCCGACGTCAAGGGCGAGGTCGATGTGCAGATCCGCGACCTTGATCAGACGGTCATTGGGAACCCGGCGCACGACATTATCCGATTGGGTCTGTCGCTGGCCTCCGCAGCCAGGGATTCCAACCTCCCTGGCGTCGCGACCGCTCGGATGCTCGAGCAGCTTATGCACGGCTATGAGCAGGGTCTCGAAATAAATCCCGGCGAAGGCTCCACCGACACCCTGAAGCCGCCGCGGGCGATCCGAACTCTGTTGAAGCGATCGATTAGGCGCCGCTGGCCTCAACTGGCGGAGGAACGGCTGTCCGGGCCGCAGTCCAAGATCACGCTGGGCAAGCGGTTCTGGCCGATCAAGCCCTCCGAACGAAAGGCTCTTCAGGCGTTGATCGAAAGCGCCGACGCCAAGGATCTCCTGACCCGGCTGGACACGCGAGGCGGCGCCGACAATCCTGACCGCACGGTCGCCGTGATCGACGCCGCCTATTGGATGAAGGGGTGCAGTTCGCTCGGCCGGCTTCGATACGCCGTCCTGGTGCGGATTGGATCCGTCAATCCGTCGATGGCGCTTGTTGATGTCAAAGAGGCGGTGGAAGCGGCTGCACCTCGCGCGCCCGGCGTCGCCATGCCTCGGGCGAATGCCGATCGTGTCGTTGCCGGCGCAAAGGCGCTGTCTCCCCACCTTGGCGAGCGAATGGTGGTGGGGCGGATCGCGGGCCGGGCCGTCGTCTTGCGAGAGTTGGCGCCGCAGGATCTGAAGCTTGAGCTGACCCGCACCAAACCCGCGCGCGCCGCCGCCATGGCGCGCTATCTCGGCTGCGTGGTCGGCCAGGCGCATGGGCGCCAACTTGACGACACCGAAAGAGCAGCGTGGCGTAAGACGGTCATGAAAGGGAGATCCGAAGCGCTGGATGCGCCGTCGTGGCTCTGGTCGAGCGTGGTCGAACTCCTCGGCCTGCACGAAGCGGCCTATCTCGAACATTGCAGGCTCTATGCCTTGGCGCACAGGGACTGACGCTCGCGCCAGACGCCGAATAAAGGAAGCCCGTCCGAACATGGATTGCACCGTCGCCTGGAGGATCTGAGGGCGCTTACGATTGGAACCGTTGTTCCAATCCGCCCGCGGAGGTCGACCGGAAACAGACATTCCCAAGGTCCCGAAAGAGTCAAAATCTGCCGTTCGCAGCCTCGACCTGGCTACGTCCCGTCCGCCGGGAAGTAATCCCTGGGCTCGACGGCGACGGCGATGGCCAGCTTCTCCGCGAGCTCTTCCATCTCCCGGCCCATCAGGTCGTCGAAAGTCTTCAACCCGGTCGACCTCAGCCTCGGCGACGCCGCCTCCAGAGCCTCGATGATCGGAATGATGACCGTCTGAACCAGCTCCGGAACGTTGACTCTCGCCACCCCCATTGCCCCGAAGAAGACATTCAGGTCAGCCCCCGTCATCGCATCGAAGGTGGCGGCCTCGCCGATCGCGAAAGCCAGGTCGTGAGTGTAGTTCTTGTTCAGCCGGATCGGCAGCAGGTCATAGAGCGGCGCCAGCGAGGGGACGCCGCCTGGGCCGTAGAGCAAGGCGTGGTTCTTGGCGTGGTTGTCGGTGTTCCCGATGCAGAGATTGAAGATCGTCGCCTTCAGGAACTCCAGGCGCGACCGCAGCGGATCGTCGGTCCGGTCCAGAACTGACACCGCGGCCGTTACGTCAAAGCGACGTCCGGGCCGACCATTCCTCTGATATTTGAGCTCGGACGCAAACCCCAGCGCCTGCGCGAAATCCTCCTGATGGATCCGGGTGACGGCGCCGTCTTCGACGCGCCGGTCGAACCGGGTGACCAGCAGGGCGTCGATCCCGTCGATCTTGATGGCCGACGGGATGCTGACTTCCAGACCGGCGGCGGCCGCGAGCAGCGCCGCCGCCTCTTCTCGCGCGGCGTCCCGACCGTCGTTCCGGCCGGGCACCTTGAGGATATGGGTCGTCGGAACTCTTGAGCCGACCCGAGGCAAGGCGAAGCCTCCGTCTTCGAGGACAGTGATCGCGATCTTGCGCTGAACACCGGCTACCGGCGAGGGATCGGCGACATCGCCCGGAAGCCGCCGTTCCTCGTAAAGCGACCTGACGATCCGAGCGACGGTCCGGTTGTCGAGCGGCTCATAGTCCTCCGCCAGGACGCCCGGCGTCTTCACCGCCGTAGCCCCGACCGGGATGCAGGACACGGCGCCCGCGCAATCGGCGCCGAGATGTCTGAGCAGCCCCACGACATCATCGCGCCCGAGCCCCTCGCGCTGCATCAGCCGTTCGAGCTGGCTGTTCTCGGGGAGCAGATTGGCGAAGAAGGCCCGGGTGTCGACATCGCCGAACTCCCTGCGGTCCAGCGGCATGGACAGGGACAGCGGCAGGCCGCCTGCGGCGACATAGTCGTCCTCGTAGAAGAAGGCGGTTTCTCCGCCCTCGACCCGCACCAGCAGGCCGGCGGGCTTGGCATAGCCGTCCATCCAGACGGCGAGGACATCATCCGCCATGGGCGAGTCCGGCGAGAACCAGAACCCCGGCGGCCTGGCAGACGGCCAGAACCTTGCCGATCTCCAGGGTCGGCTTGCCGGACTCAAGCTCGGAAAGGAAACGGCGACCGACGCCCGCGCCTGAAGCGAAGACCGCCTGGCTCTGTCCCAGGGCCTCACGGGCCTGGCGGACCAGCACGCCAAGATCGGCGGCGGCGAGAACCGGCCGTAGCGCGCCGGTCGTATTCAGAACGACCCGTGCCTGGCTGGTCGGCGCGACCGGATCGAACAGATGGGCGTATCCGGGCGCGCGCATGCGGACCCCATCGACGATGTCGCGCGCCTTGCGCGAAGGACCGTCGGGCCTGGCGGCGACCGTCGCTGCGCCACGAGCGTCGACCCGTCCGCCATCGTCCGGAGCGGAGGATGGCTTCTGAAGCACTTCGGCGAGATGAGCCCGCAGGGCGTGAGCAGTGTTCGGCCGGCGGATCAGCCGGTCGTCTTTAGTCGTGGCGGGCTTCGCCGACGTGGACATCCGGCTCACCGGAAGACGACCACCGGCATTCGTGGCGCGGATTGGTCTCTGATCTGTATCGCTCAAGACATCCTCCACTATTTATGATCCCGTACGGGCGCAGGTTTCGCCCATAACACAGCGAATGTCAAGAACTCGCCCCCGAACGGGAGCTAGCACAGCGACCGTAGACCCCGCTCGGGAGCAGCCCTACCGCTCTTGACCCAGACCTTTCGGCCCAAGCACCTGGCTCAAGCCGTTACCGATCGGCGCCAATTCGACCGTTCGCCCGGTCTGCGCCAAGGGCGTTCCCGTCCGGAGCCGGGCGTAATGCTCGATCCCGTCACGATCCTTGACCACCATCCAGGGCGAGGTGCCCGCCTCGTCGTGAAACCCGCTCTTGACGACGACGCCCCTCACCTTCCGGTCCCCGACCGCGCGCACTTCCCTCGCCCCTTCCAGCCGGCGCTGGTTCAAGGTCCGGATCACATCCCGGCGGACCTGCAGGGTTCGAAGCTTGGTCTCCATCTCCCCGTCGAGCCGGTAGCGGCGACCGGAGCGCACGGCCAGGCCCAGACCCTCGAGATGGCGCAACCGGCCCCGGGTCAGCGCAGCCCAGGCATCGCTCGCCCCGACCCCGTCGTCGACGAGACCGCCCCCATCGGTCGCCGAGAGCAGACGTCGGTCGAACCCGGTAAACCGATCGGCTTCCGTTTCCCTCCAGATGCGCCGCTCCGCCTCGACGCGCGACAGGTCGCCGAGACGTTCCTGAGCGACTTCCTGCGCCCGCGCCCGGAAGCCGTAGCCGATGTAGTCGCGCGGAATGACCAGGTCGCGACCATCACCTCGCCGACCCCGCACCAGGACGTGGGCATGAGGCTGATCGGTATCGTAGTGACAGGTGGCGATCCATCTAAGATCGGGTTCGCCGAGGTCCGCGGAGACGCGTCCCATGACGTCGCGAACATAGGATTTCAGCACAAGCCGGTCGCCATGTTCGGGGGAGATGATGAAGCGGAAATGATGCCGGTCCTCGCTCCAGCCCTCGGTCTCGGCCTTGGGCCGGAGCCCCTCCCCCTCGCGGTCGAAAAACTCCGGTCGCGCCCCTTCGACCCCGGCGCCCGAGCGACCAAGATAGGCGACGTGTTTGGACAGCGCCGCCGCGCGATCGGCGCCCTTACCGATGTGCCGGGACACCAGAGCCTTGACGATCACCTTCTGTCTGACGTCCAGACGGAAGGCCCGGCCTGACCGGTTCTGCGCCGCCTTGAGAACGCCTGAACGATTGCCGAGGGCAAAGGCCCGCGAGCTGGCCAGCCGCTTGAGCATGCCGTTCTTCACGTTCATTCGCTCGGTCTTCAAGCGATGTGGAAGATCGACTTGGATGGTCGCGCGATCCTGTCCGGCACCTGCGGACATCCGGTTCTCGATCGCGTCACGAATGAGCATCGGTCGTCTCCCATCGGGTTGATCGATCGCTGCGGCCCGGCAAGTCGCCACAAGTCGTCAAACGCCGGACCGCCCCTCGCTAACCCACGGACAGAATACGAGAAACGGGGACCGCCAAAAACCTCCTTTTATCTTGCCCTCCACCCCTTTTGACGGATTTTCAGACATTCGCATCAACACCACCGACATCCGATCAAAGGCGATCAACAGCGCCAGCCTGGGATGACGATGAGGGAAATCAGATCGCCCGGGACCGCAGGATAGCCCCGGATGACAAACAAAAACCCGCCCGGCCGAAGCCGAGCGGGTCGTTAAGCAGGTGCGGACCGTCAGGCGGCTCGCGCCTTGATGGAGACGTGCCGCAGCCCGATCTCCATCGCCTTCTGTCCGAGATTGAGCGCGGGTCCGAACGGCCGTTGCTCTCCCTTCGCCCGATCCACCGAATGGACCAGGGTTAGGCAGACCTCCGGCTCCAGCGCGATCAGCTCGTCGTTCGCCCTGAAGGGAGCGGCCTTGCCGTGGGCGTCGAAATCCGCCCGGGCGAGGATCAGCTTCACCCCCTTCTGCTGGGCCCATTTGATCGCGAGCTTCTCCGAACCCTTCGCCCCGGTGGTCGCCAGAGCCATGTCCGGCCATTCCTGTCTCGCCCAGTTCAAGGCGTCGAAGATCCGGCCCGCGTCCTCGGCGCTGTCAGCCGTCGGCGCGCCCCGGAAGGCGATCACCGGACCGCCCGGATCGGCCTCGCCCGCCTTCCGGCTGCGGATCGCCCGGATGGCCTGTTTGGCTTCCAGCTGCGCCGCCGTCAGATGCGTGCCGCGCCGTGATCCTCGCCAGGCCGTCCAGACCTCCCCGGTCGCGACCGTCCAGGTTTCGGACGCCGCATCCCGGATGAGTTCGCAGGCCTGCGTCGCGGCATCGCCTGCTCTGGCTTTCGCCGTGGCCTCCTGAAGTTCGACGTCGGCCGCTTCCGATCCGTCGAAGTCCCGGTCGAGCGATCGCATCGTGTCGCGCGCCCGGTCCGCATCTCTCTCGATGCGCCCGGCCGCCGAATGGAAGGCGCCGATCAAGGCCTCTCCCAGGATCGTCTGATAGTCCTCGAGCGCTGTGTCGGAGATGACGTCGATCAGCTCGGTCATGAGCGCGCGCCCGAGCTGAACCAGGGCGTCTTCCGTCGGAAGGGAACCGCCGTCTTCCAGAGAGGCGGACAGGTTGGCCAAGGCGGAGGAAGCGGTGTTGAAGTGGGTCATTGGAACATTCCTTGAGAATGTCGAGCGCCCCATGCGCAACGACCCCGGTTTTGGCCATATCGGGGTCCCCGGCAGTCACCGGAACGGAGGGCCGCTTGCCCTCCGTGGAGGGAAACGGCGCAGCCGTTGACTTCCGGGGTGATATGACAAAATCGGAGGGCGTTGTGTGGGGGCAAGTCGTCGTCGCCCTTCGCGACGACGACACCATTCGGCGCCGTCGCGCCGATACGGACGAACGGACAACGATCTTCCCGTTGGTCGACGTCGGCGAGCCGACGACGCCCCGCAGCCAGTAACCCCGCGCGCGCGCCGCAGGCAGAGAGACATCCTGTCCGCTGGCGATCCCGGAACGGTGAGCGCCAGGTCGCCGGCCCCTGTTCGAACCAGAGCCCCGCATGGAGAAAATCACGATCGCGGTGCTGCGGGTCCGCGGCGGATGGCGGGTGATGAGGTGATGACCGCAGGTTCGGCCCGTACGACCATCGGATCGATGCCGAACAGGCCGGCCTGGACCTCACGCAACGCCTGCATCGCGCCGGGCGGGACGTCGAACCGCTCGTCCAGCAGGACGGCTCTCATGACGTCGAACCGCTGATGGGCTGGCGGAGCGTCCACTGATCAGGACGACGCCCCTAGCGGGTGAGACCCGCCGACGCCTCGGTCGTCTCGGACCAGCCCGTCGGCCGCCAACCGCTGAGGAAGGCTTCCATGGCCACCTGGACCGGTCCGCTGATGTCGCGTTTGCCGGCTTCCATATCGAGAATTCGGGCCTCCAACTTTTCCGGGGTTCCGGCGAGGCGGAGCGCGCGCGCCGTCGTCAGGGCGTCCCATCCCAGGATTTGACGGGCGATTTTCAGTTCGGCGGCGCTGGCGGCCATGGGAACCTCGTATGGCCTGAGGCCGGAAGCGGGCGGCCCAAAAGCGGCTACCCCGACAAAACAAAACGGCGGCCTGATCAGGCCGCCGTTGAGGATATCCTATCGCACGATTGCAGCCGCGTCATGACGGAACGAACGCTCAGGTCAGCCGAACGAGACGCTCCAGGCTCTGCGGGGTTTCACATGCTCGCCGATAGCCGACGTCAGCATGGGCCCCGCAATAGGCGCCGCGAACGACCGGTCGACCGCAAAGGCTGAAGCCGGCGGCGAGCGGATCCCCGATCGGCCAGCGGCAATCGTAGCGGCCGACCGAGAGAAGCGAAGCCAGTCCGCGCTCCGGCACTGGCGCGGCTTCGGGGAGGGTCAGGCGCGCGACAGGCCGCCCCCAGACCGGCTCGGACGGCGTTCTGGCGGGAGGATCGCGCTTGACGGGTTTGGCGGCGCGTCCCGCCGAGAGACCCATCCTGTGCACCTTGCCGAGAACGGCGCTGCGGGTAATCCCGTGAGCGAGGTCGCGAGCGATCGTCTCGGCGCTCCGGCCTTCCAGCCAGAGCGTCTTGAGGCGATCGATACGGTCTGCGGTCCAGGGGGAAGCGGTCATCGGAAGTCTCCGGTTCACGAGCCCGATCGGCTCGCCCGCGCCCGCCCTTCCTTCGCCCTCCCGCGCACAGAAAACGGCCCGACGCTCCCGCGCCGGGCCGTTCCCCTCATCCCGTTCGTCTCAGAAGGGAATGTCGTCGTTCAGATCATAACCGCTGGCCGGCTCCTGGACCTGGCGGGACGCTGTCGGCTCCTCGTCCTCGGCGCGGTCGCGCCGGTTCTTCAGATGAATGTCGCCGACGATCAGGCTGAGATCGTAGTGTTCGACCCCATCCTTGCCGGTCCAGGTGTTGTTCTCGACATGGCCCTGGATCACGACGCGGCTGCCCTTCCTGGCGTACTGCTCGATATAGCGCTCGGTGGTGGCTTCGTTGAAGCAGATGCAGTTGAAGCCGGTGGTGCGCTCGCCGGGCGTCCCATCGGCCTTGCGGAACCGGGTGGTCTCCAGCACGCGGAAGCTCGCGCGCTTCTTGCCGGAGCCTTGCGCCGACAGGATGGAGGGGTTGGCGGCCAGATAGCCTTCGATGATGAGGGTTTGCATGGTCAGTCTCCTGTTGAATGAAATGGGATTGAGAGATCAGGCGGCGGCCCGGGACGGTTCAGAACGGGGCGACGTCGCTTCCGCCTCCCGATCCTCGGCCCAGTCTAGGACGGTGAGCCGGTTGACGACCAACTCCTTGGCCGTCCGCTCCTGGCCGTCTTTGGTGGCGTAGGCGGTGTCGATGAAGGCGCCGATCACAATCGCCTCGCAGCCCTGGGCGAGCCCGCGCGCGATCACCTTCTCATTCAGGCCCTTGGACCAGCTGACGCAGTTGACGCCGACGAGCCGGTCCTTGCCGGCGCTGTCGACGCCGCGCTTCTCGAGCAGGCGGAACACGGCCTTGCCGAAGTCGTCGCTGATCTGGGGGTCGGCCGCCAGTCGGCCGGTGAACATCATGGATTGCATGTCAGTCTCCTGTTGATCCGAGGCGCCGAGAGAGCTGATCTCCCTCATCCCGCCTCACCCGAGACCTCCCTTCCTCCCTCCTCCCGCAGCCGGTTCGGCCTTCGCCGGGGCCCGGCCTTCCAGGGCGCAGCGGACCGTTCTCAACGAGGCGGTATCGTTCACCAACCTTTGCTCCGGGTTGACCCCGCGCCTCTGTTGATGACCTTATCTTTCCAGCTTGAGCATATCCTCCCCGGGTACTGCGCGCCGAGGCCCTCACCCATGTTCACCCGCAACCTTATCCTGGGGGTTGTCGCCGCCCTTTGCCTATCCGGCTGCGCTGTCCGGATCGCGGAGAGCAGCATCCTGGTGTCGGGCGCCTCGCCTCCTCTGGAGCAAGCGGTGCTCGAAGCTCGCGCGCCCGGCTACGGATTCGAGCCCCAGACCATCGTGGCTCCTGACGGGGTCAGGCTCTCCGGGGTCCTGCTGCGACGCCCCGGGGCGTCGCTGACCATTCTCTATTTTGGCGGCAACACTTTCCGGGTCGGGCAAAACGGAGCCGCTCTGGCGGCGCGTCTCGCCCCGGTCGACGCCAATCTGATGGTGGTGGATCACCGGGGGTCGGGCATGAGCGGCGGCACGCCGTCGATCGCGACCCTTCAGGGCGACGCCCTAGCGGTGTTTGATCATCTGGCGGCCCAGCCGGGAATCTCCGCGTCCCGGATTATGATCCACGGCCATTCGCTCGGCAGTTTCATGGCCGGGGACGTCGCCGCCCAACGCGACACGGCGGGAGTCGTTCTGGAAAGTTCCGCCACGACAACGGAGGCGTGGGTTCGCGCGGCCCTGCCGGCCGCGGCGCGCTTGGTAATGCGGGTCGATATCGAGGAGAGCCTGCGCGGACAGGGAAACCTGGCCAACATGTCCCAGATCCAGGAACCGCTTCTGGTTCTCGTCGGGGCGCGCGATGACACCACGCCCCCGTCGCTTTCCAGAGCTCTCTACGCGGCCGCCCCTGGCGGGCTCTATCGTAAACATCTGACGATCGTACCCGACGCCGGCCACAACGATGTGCTTCGCCACGATGACGGAATGAACGCCTATCTGGCGTTCACCCGGTCGCTCTAGGTCGGCGCTCAAGACTTCACGCCGCCGCGCCATCGAGGACGTGCTGCACGGGATGGCGGCGCAACACCGCCTCAACCACCCGGGGCTGGTCCACGGGCACGAAGACCCGCGGGGAGAAGGCGATGATTTCGACGAAGCATCCGAGACCCACCAGAGCATCCCGATCGGTGCGCCCACCGACCACCTCGATCCGCCACCGATCCATGACACGGGCGCGCTTGAGCCAGAGCCCGCCCTCCAGAGACAGCTGAACGCTGCGGTCCAGGAGCGTCGCGGCCGTCCGGGCCCCATCGGCCCAGGCCTCGCCGACATCTGTCAGGCCCAGGCTCGTCTTGAGGCTTCTGGCCTGGACGGCGTCCAGAACCCGACCAAGCCAGCGGCGGCCGTCTGGCGCGCGAACCCGGCGCACCGAACATCCACGTGCCGGCAGCCGGCCCCAGATCGGCAGGAGCAGGCCCGTCGCCAGGGTGAGCTCGCGGGTTCGCCAGGGGTCGGTCCCGGCGACCTCCTCGTCCCAGATCCGTCGCCAGTCCGAGATCGGCGCCGGCTTCCAGGCGGATTCCTCGAACGTCTTTTCCGCCAGGGTCTGCCGATCGTCCGGCCGGACGAGCCGCACGGCCGGGACCAGGCGGTCGTCGTCGGTGGTTGTGGTCAGTCCCAATTCGGCCAGGGCCGCGCGGCCGGACTTCGCGTTGACGACCGGCTGACAGCCGAGGCCGTCGATCCAGGTCAGGGCCTCCTCCGAAATCAGGATCTCACGGCGCACCTTCAGCGAGAAGGTGACCAGCGCGGTCTGGGCGCCGGTCGAGACGTCGGTGCGGATCGTCTCCTGATCCGTGACCTCCAGCTCCTCGGCCTCGATGTCCTCCAGGCCCCGATCCAGATCGCCGGAGGCGGCGGCCCGTTCGAGAATGCCCGACAGGATGCCGTCGAAATCCTCGAAAAGGGCGTTCTGGTCGGCGATCCTCAGCGCCAGCAGACGGTTCAGGAAGGTGTGGATGGGCGGCAGGTCGTCGGACGGCTTCAGTCCGCCGTCGGCGTCAAGCAACTTCAGGCCGGTCTTGGCCATGAAGGTTTCGAGCGTCATCGACTTGAGCTCGCCGAAGGCCAGGGCGCCGTAGAAGACCAGCAAGGCCCGGCGCGCCCAGGGGCTCTCGAGATTGTCCTCGGCCCGGAACAGGCCGGCTCCGGCGGTGCGGCGTTCGCCCCGGGTGAGCGCACCCAGGGAGTCCAGTCGTCGCGCGATCGTCGAGGTGAACCGCTTCTCGCCCTGGATGTCGGTCGTGACGGGACGGAACAGCGGAGCCGAGGCCTGGTGCGTGCGGTGGCTGCGGCCCAGCCCCTGGATGGCGGCGTCCGCGCGCCAGCCGGGTTCGACCAGATAGTGGACCCGGCGCTGCCGGTTCTCCGCCGACAGGTCAGAATGATAGCTGCGCCCCGTGCCGCCGGCGTCGGAGAAGATCAGCACACGCTTGCGGCCCGACATGAAGGCGTCGGTCTCGGCGCGCGCGGCCGACGCGCCGCGGCGCTCGACGACCCTGCGGCCGTCCCGCGCCACGACCCGGCGGGACCGGCCCGTGATCTCGGCGACCGCGTCGGTGCCGAAGGCCTCCAGGAGGGCGTCGAGCACGCCCGGCACTGCCGGGAGGCAGGCCATCTTCGAGATCAGGAACTCCCGGCGTTCGACAGCCTCGCGGCTGACGGCCGGCCTGCCATCGACCATGACCGGGATCATGGTCACCCCGCCGTCGTCGGCCTCGAGCGCCTCCATCAGATGGACCGGGAAGGCTTCGCGCAGATAGTCGAGGACATATTCCCGGGGCGTCAGGTCGATGGAGAGGTTGTTCCACTCCTCGGGGGGGATCGACGATAGACGCCGCTCCATCACCGCCTCATTGGTCGAAACGATCTGGACGACGGCCGAGCGGTCACTGGCCAGGTCGTCCCGGATGGAAGCGATCAGGCTCGGCGCCTTCAGGCCCGCGAGCAGATGGCCGAAGAAGCGCAGTTTGGCGCCTTCAAACGCAGAGTGGACGGCCGAGGCCGCCTGCGAACTCTTCGGCTTGCCTTCGTCGTCACTGAGGCCGGTGGCCTTCAGGGCGTCGGCCAGATTGGCGTGGATGACCTGGAAGGCGTCAGCCCATTCATCCCAGATGGCGACGTCGTCCGGCGTCAGTGGATGAAGAAGCGGCTCATACTCCACGCCCTCGAATGACAGCGACCGGGCCACATAGAGGCCGAGCGCCTTGAGCTCGCGCGCCACCAGCTCCATGGCCGCCACCCCGCCCCGGTCCATGGCCTGCAGAAAGTCGGGCCGGGACATGAAGGGCGCCTCAGGCCCGCCCCAGAGCCCGAGACGAGCGGCGTAGGCGAGATTCTCGGCTGTCGTCGCCCCGGTCGCCGACACATAGAGGATCCGGGCGTCCGGCAGCCGGTTCTGCAAGGCCAGGCCCGCCATCCCCTGCAGCGAGGCCTTCTTCGTTCCCCGCGCGCCCTTGCCGCCCCCGGCGGCGTTGGCCATGGCGTGGGCCTCGTCGAAGGCGATGACGCCGTCGAAGTCCGCGCCCAGCCATGCGACGATCTGGTCGAGGCGGGACGGACGGCCGCCGCGCGCCGGCTGACGCAGGGTCGCATAGGTGGTGAACAGGATGCCCCGGTCCAGCCGGACGGCGTCACCCTGTTTCCAGCTCGACAGCGGCACGATGTCATGGGCTCCGCCGCCGATCGCGCCCCAGTCGCGCCGCGCGTCCTCGAGCAGGGCGTCGTTGCGCGAGAGCCAGACGGCTCTGACCCGGCCCTGGGCCATGTTGTCGGCGATGACGGCGGCGATCTGGCGGCCCTTGCCGCAACCGGTGCCGTCCCCGAGGAAGAAGCCCCGCCGGATCGAGACCGCGTCCTCCTGATCGTCCTGCACGAGGATCAGGTCATGGGCGGCCTCCCCGGCCCGCCAGCGCCCGGGCAACAGGCCGCCGTGCGCCTCGCCGGCATAGATGACGGTCTCGGTCTGGGCGTCCGACAGACGGCCCTCGCCCCGAACGGCCTCGGGCAGGGTCGGTCGATAGGTCGGGGCCGGCGGAGCCACCGAAGCCATCGGACCCGACTCCACCAGGGGAGACGGATGAGGTCGCGGATCAGACAGTTCGACGCGGGCCAGGGCATGGGCCTGGTAGAGGCCGACGTCTCGGCCCTCCCCGCTCCAGGATTTGACGGCGTAGATGACAGGCGACGCCCCGGCGAGAAAAGCGAGCCGTCCCGACGGCAGCGCCAACCCGCGCTCACGCGGCGCCAGGAAAGACGTCGCGTCGATCGTCGCCCGGACACGGGGCTTGGCGGAGGCGCGCGAACCGAGCCCGAGGATCAGCCTCGACAGGGCGTCCCAGTCGTCCGGGCGGTCCACACGACCATCCCAGGCCGGCCCGGAGATGCGATCCATGACCAACAGGGCGGTCTCGACCGAGGTCCCATGTTTGGAGAAGGCGCGCGATGGAAAGGCGATCGCCGCGATGACGGCGCCCTGCGCCTGCAGCGTCCGCCCCATCGCCCAGTCGTCCAGAGCGGCCAGAGGGACGATGGCCGCCATTCGGCCGCCGTCCGCGAGGGATTTGAGGGCGGCCGCCAGATGGGCGGTCAGATCCGAGAAGGGCGGATTGATCAGAACGACATCGAACGCGCCGGCGTCGGGCAGCAGATCGGCCAGATGGCGGCCGTCGTGCCGCGTCCTCGACACCTGTGCGAACAGGCTGTCGAGCAGAGCGGCCCGCCCCGGCGCGATTTCGTTGATCGTCAGGGTCGCGCCACAGGCCTCGGCGACGACCGCCAGCAGGCCGGTGCCCGCAGACGGCTCAAGCACCCGATCGCCGGGGCGGACCTGGGCGGCCAGAACCGCCATGGCGGCGAGCTGTGGCGGGGTGGAGAACTGGTCGAGCGCCACCTGCTCTTCGCTGCGCCGGCTGTGGGTCAGGCCGAGGGCGGACACGGACGCGAGCAGGGCCGCGATCTCGGCCGGAGCGTCTTCCAGCCGCGCCACCTGAGGGCCGAGCCTGCGAATCTGAATCACGGTCGCGGCCTCGATGGCGTCATAGGCGTCTCGCCAGGCCCAGACGCCCTCAGCGTCGGACGCGCCGAAGGCGGTGGTCATGACGTCGGCCACCATCCGACGGTCGAGCGGACGCGATCTCGCAAGGGACAGGGCGAGCGTCCGGGCAGCGGCGAGGATGTTGGCGGGCCTGTCGAAGCGCGAAGCCCCGGCGAACAGGGAAAGGGTCGTCTTCGAGTCGGGCATGGGACGTTCCGGATCACCTGGAGCGGAGGGCGCCTCCCTCACGGTCCTCCAGGCTCGGTTCGCTCCGCCCTCCCTCCATCCTTTGACCGGCGGTCACGACAACGCCGCCCCGGCTGATGCCGGGACGGCGCGTGGGCGTTGTGGCGTTCAGGCGGCGGTGGTTCTCAACGCCGCCTCCCCGGACGGCGTCACCGCGAAGGCCCCGACACCGTCGCCATGGCCGTCGCCATCCGCGTCCGGATCGACCTCATCTTCATTCGCAAAGGCCACATCCTCACCGTCCCCGTCGGTCAGCCCGTCTGGGCTGTCCGCAACGTCCCCATCCCCGGACGTCCGCCAGGAGAGGCTGGCCGGCGCCCAGGTCCGCGCGGCGGCCTGTTCGGCGACCCAGGCGACCAGCTCGTCCTTCTTCAGGGTCCGGGCGCGCTCGTCCTCCGCCCCCATGGTCTCCAGCATTCCCGTCAGCAGCCCCTTGGAGTGGGGCTGAAGGAAGGGCGCGTCCGGCGTCCAGTGCAGGGTGATGTCGGCGTCGCAGAGCGCCGCCAGCTCCGTGGCCTCGGTTCGGGCCTTTCGACGGATCTGGAAGGTCTTCTCCTCGCGAACATCGAGGCTGATCGCCGTCAGTTCGGCCAGCAGCCCCATCTTGTCGCCGTGGGGCAGGCCGTGGACCCAGCCGATCACGGTCTCGCCCGAGGCCTGCCAGGCGGCGCGCCGGTCGTCGAGCCGCTGACGCACCTCGCCGTCCAGCGCCTCAATGACACGCCCGTCCCTCGGGTTGAAGACTGTGGCCAGGATGGCCAGGGCGGACTCCGAGGTCGGGATCCGGGTTCGCAGGACCAAGGTCGTGAACAGACGGGCGATCAAAGCGGTCAGGGCCGCGCCCGGATCGTCGGCCAGGGCCCGAATCAGGCCGCGCGTGGCGACATCCGTCCGAACGGCATGGAGGGCGTGATTGACCCCGTCCGTTTCGGGTTCGGGCGCCTCGACCTCCGGGGCGACATAGGCTGGCGGCGCCGACGCGCGCGCGACAGCGCCCCCGTCAGCACTGTCGTCCTCGGCCTCCGCATCGACCTCGGGCTCGGGCTCCTTGGGCGTGTAGCAACGCACCTCGACCCCGGCGCCGGCGGCCGGCCACATCACCATCGTCGTCACGGCCCGTCCGCCGCAGCCGGTTTGATCGGCGGCGATGCGGGCGTGGATCATGTCGACGATCGCGAGGTCGGCCAGGTCCCCAGACTGGTCGCCCGCGAGAGCCAGTCGCGCTGTCTCCACCCGCTCATTGTAGACCTCGCGCTGGGCGCGATAGCGGGACATCTCCACGGCCGGCAGGTCGCCGCCATAGACATAGCCCAGGGCCTCGAGATCGTCGGGCAGATCGGGCTCGGGGCCGGCGGTGACGTGGACGGCGATCCCTTCCGCCTCGAAGATGGCGGCAATGCCGCGCGCACGCGCCATCCAGAGCTCGGTGAGGATCTGCGGATCGAGCAGGACGGGCGCCAGTTCGCCGAACAGATCGACCTCCGTCCGGCCGCCGGCGGCTCCGTAGGCGGCGGGATCGACCAGGGCGCAGCGCCGATCCCGCGTGGTGACCCGGGTGTCGTCGAGTTTTTCGATGATTCGCCATTCCTGGAAGCCCTGCCCCTCCATAGCCGCCTCGGCGATCTCCTCCCGCTCGGCCTTGTCGGGCAGACGCGCAAGAAGCCTCGCCTGCTTCAGGGTCAGGCGTCCGCTCTTCAGCGCGACCAGGGCCGCAGACGGCAGGCTAGACAGGGCCGCCAGGCGCTTGATCTCGATTTCGGCATAGCCGAGCGCGCGGGCGATCGCCGTTACGGTCAACTTGGATTTCAGCATCCGGCCGATGGCGGCGATGACGTCCGCGACATGGACCGGCACGGCGGTATTGGTCAGAAGGACAGCCGCGGCCTGGCGGGCGGGATCGGTCTCGACATAGACGTCGATCGGATGGTCCTCGTCGATCTCGCCGGCCTCCAGCAGCAGGCCGAAGGCCAGCCGGCGACGACGTCCATCGAGCGCCATCCAGGGCTCTTCCTTCCTGCCCCGTCCGGGGCGGACGGTCAGGCGCTGCAGCAAGCCGGCGGCCTTGAGGGTGGCGGCAAGCGTGGGGATGTCGTCGTCCGGCGGTTCGCCATGGCGCAGGTTCTCCCGCGCGATGCCGAGGTCGCCGAGGCGAACCGTACGCTCGTCTCGCGGTACGATGACCAGGGTGCTGGCGACGGCGGGTGTGGTGACGGAAACAGGGTCGGTCATTGAGAAGTCTCCCGCCGGACGGCGGGGCCCATCCCCGCCTCTCCGGCGACCCTCAGCGCCCTCGCTCCCTCCTTTCCGGGATGCCGCGCGCGACGGCATTCCAGTCGTCGAACGGCGCCTCGGGCCACGCCACCCGAACCTCCAGCCCCCGTCCCGCAAGCCGACGACGCAGCCTGTCTGCGGCGTCCTGGCCGACCGCTCCCCGATCCGCCGCGATCAGCAGGCGCCGCACGTCCGCCGGGGGCGTCCAGGCGGCGAGATTGTTGGCGGACATCAGCGCCCATCCGGGCAGGGCGAACCGGTCTGCGGCGGACAGGGTGGTGATCACGCCCTCGCCGACCAGCATCTCCGCGGCCGTCGGGAAGAGCCGCACGGCCGAGCCGGGCGGTACGACGCCGACCGTCTTGCGCGACAGTTTCAGGCTCGCGGCCCGCAGGCCGTTGGGCTGCAGATAGGTCAGTTCGACAGCCGTCAACCGACCCTCAAGGTCTCGGATCCCGGCGACCATGGCCGGTCGTGTCCGACTCCCTTGGGCGTAGACGGAGACGGGGGCGGCCGGATGAAAGCCCAGGTCCAGCGCGGTCTCGCCGCCGCGCACAGCGCGCCGGCGAAGATGAAGCGACGCGGCGTCGCTTCCATCGAGCGGAACCGTCCCCGCCCAGAGCCGGTCTGCGGCTTCCAGCCGAACCCGCCGGTCGGGTCTCGGGGCGGACGGGCCTGCAGATCCCACGCCCGTCAGACGACCTTGGGCGTCGATGAAGCCCGCGTCACGGAGTCCGTCGCGGACCACGCGCCAGTCGGCCGCGCCGAAGCCGTGGATGATCAGACGCCCGTCCGAGAGCAATAGCGAAACCGACCGATCCGCAGCGCTGTGTCCGCGCGCCGGCACATTGGCGCGATGACCGCCTTGGTAGAGATCGCCGCCCAGGGCGGCGACGATGGCGCGCAGGGTCATGGCGGCCTCAGAACAGGCCGAGGGTGCGAAAGCTGGTGGTGCCCTCCCGGCCCACGACAAGGTGGTCGTGAACCTGAAGCCCGAAGAGCCTGGCGGCCTCGACCACCTGACGGGTGACGGTGATGTCCGCCTGGGAGGGTGTCGGATCCCCGGACGGATGATTGTGGACGAGGATCAGGGCCGAGGCCGAGAGTTCCAGCGCCCGGCGCACGACCTCCCGGGGATAGACGGGGGCATGGTCCACCGTGCCTTCCGCCAGGAGTTCGTCGCGGAGAAGGATGTTGCGACGATCCAGATAGAGGGCTCGAAACTGCTCGCGAGGCAGATGCGCCAGGGCGGTTCGGGCATAGGACACAAGGGCGTGCCAGGATGACAGGACCGGTCGCGCGCAGGCCTGACTGCGGGCCAGACGGACGCTGAGCTCCCGCAACAGCTTCAGATCAAGAATGGCCGTGGGGCCCATCCCCGGGATGCGTGCGAGTTCGGCGAGTTCCGCTGCAGCGATGTCGCCCAGTGTTCCGAAGCGATCGATCAGGGCTGTGGCGACGCCGTCCCGATCCGGCGCGCAAAGACATCGCCCCAGCATGAGACCGAGCAGGGCCTGGTCATCCAGCGCCGACAGTGCGGAGGGCTCGGGATGGGCGGGTCCATGTCGGGTCGTGACGGTTTGGACCGCTGGCGAGCGGTCTGGAAGGGATCTCATGGCGACCTCCGGGTCTGCGCTCCCGTTTCGGAGCATCCGCCGTCGCCCTCGCTTTCCCTTTTCGAGTGGATCGTGGCCTGACCCGCCGTCTGAGGCGCATCACGTCGCCAACCCGGCTCCGCTTGCCAACCGCGCCCCCCAAGGCGCGCCCCCCGGCGGGTGATGTCAGACCGTGACCCCGCCGATCCACGATCCGATCCTTCACGACCGCTACGGGCGAACCACGACTTAGGTCAACACAAGGCTTTCCTCAGGGCGCCTGGACCGTTTCCAGCAGAGCCCTTCTAACGATCTCAGTGATTTCTGTCGGCTTGCGGTGCGTATAAAGGCCGTATCGTACGCTCAGAGCCTCGGGCACGCCGTCGTTTGTCGACACTATCCGCATTCTGGCGGGGTCTACGCATTCCGACGTCATGAGCGCAACGCCCAGGCCGTTTTCCACGGCTGACCGGATGGCGGCGATGCTCTGGCTGGTCATGGTCACACGATAGGCCCGGCCGGTATCGGTTAGGGCGTCCAGCATCCGACGCCGCCAGATGCAGGGCTCATCATAGGCGACGATATCGAGGGGCTGTGCAGGGTCCGGCGCACTATCGATCGCCGTCACCCAGAGCAATTCGACGGCCCAGGTGTCGACCGTTTCGGCGGCGACAGCCGACGCCGTCGCGACAACCAGATCCAGTTCGCCGTCCTGCCACCGGCGCGCGATAGCGGCGCTGTGATCAACGTACACATGGAGATGGAGGTCGCGAAATTGGCGACGCAATCGTCCAAGGGCGGCCGGAAGCGAGGTAATCGCGATTTCTTCCGCCAGGCCGATCCTCACGTTCCCCGCCATAGGTTGCTGCGACAGCCGGGAGATCGCCTCTTCTCCAAGAGCCAGGATCCGCGTGGCGTAGCCTAGCAGAAGTTCTCCGTCGGGTGTCGGAACGACGCCGCGCCCGGTGCGACGCAACAACGGCTTGCCGACAACGGTTTCGAGCCTGCGCATCTGCATGCTGAGCGCCGACCTCCGCCCGCGGCGATCACCGGGACCCGTCCCGCGACATGGGCCACGACCAGTTGAGCAACCGTCTTGTCTCCGGTCGACTCCATCGGCCTGGCGTCCAGCACGCTGAACAGGGACGCATGAACATAGTCCACGCCGGCCTCGATGATGGCGTCGATCAGTTGGTAGGTGTCGTCCATGCGAATGGCGCCCTCCCCGGCTTCTTCGGGAGAGACCCGGTATCCTAGGACGAACGGCCGATCGGCGTGTTCGGCGATCACGCGTCGCACCTCGGCGATGACAGCCAGAGGGAAGCGCAGCCGGTTCTCCAGCGATCCGCCCCAGACGTCGGTCCGTTGGTTATAGAGCGGGGAGAAGAAGTTCTGGATCAGAAAGCCATGGGCGCCATGGAGCTCGACCCCGTCGAAGCCGGCCTCGATCGCTCGCCGGATCGCCGCGCCGAAGTCGGCGATCACCCCCAGGATTTCAGGCTCGGACAAGGCCCGCGCCGGAATGTCGCAAGGCGAGAACGGGCTCGGCTCGCCGGTCCCTTCGCTGGCGCTCACGATCTCCCCACTGGGCGTCAGTTCCGGCAGCGCGCGGTTGCCGCCATGGAAGATCTGCATGATGGCGACGGCGCCGCCGCTCTTGGTGGCCTCGGCCAGGCGACGCAGACCCGGCACGAAGCGATCGTCGTCTGAGGAATACTCGTGGGTGAAGCCGATGCCGTCCGCATTCACATGGCTGCACCCGGTGATGATCATTCCGACGCCTTTGGCGCGGCGGCGATAGTGGGCCAGTTCGGCGTCGGAGACGGTCAGGTCGTCATTGCTGGCCCAGGTGGTCATCGGGGCCATGACGACGCGGTTGCGCAAGGCAAGGCCCTCAATGAGGGGAAAGGATTCAAACAAAGGACTGGCGAGGGCCATGGCGGCGTCTTTCTCAACAGGGCCGCAGCGGCGGCGTCTGACGAACAAGTAGTCGGGCGCTGGCCGCTGTTTTAGGCCCACCGCACGGCATGCCCTTAGAAGCGGACCCACTGAATAGTGCTCCACTGAGAGGGAGGTAAGATTCCCTGGCCGTCTCACAAAGCTGATCGATGCCCGGTCCGAAGACGCGGACCGGCTAATTCATGCACGGTTTGAGTAGGCGCATGCCGACTTGTCGCACTAATCGAAAGGCCGCAGTGGGCCTAGTTTGCCGCTGACTCGCCCTCGCGGCGTGCGCCCCGCACCCCTGCCCGATCAGCCCCAATGACCGCCCGCGCGGCTGGGGCGACCGGGCACAAGGACGGACCACCGCATACGCTGGCGTATGAAACGAGAAGGAGATCAGGATGAGCAGACTGGATGGAAAGGTGGCGATCGTCACCGGTGCGGCCTCGGGCATCGGCTATGGTATCGTTGAGCGGTTCATCGCCGAGGGCGCCCGGGTCGTGGGCGCCGATCTCCGGGTGGATGGACTGGCCGAGGCCTTCGGCGAGAAGGTTCTTCCCGTCGTCACGGACGTCAGCGACCCCAAGGCCGTGGCCGACATGATCGCCCGCGGGATTTCCCATTTCGGCAAGGTGGACATTCTGGTCAACAACGCCGGCATCTCAGGGCCCATCATGCGCACCCACGAGATTGCGATAGAGGCTTTTCAGAAGGTCATGGCCGTCAACCTGATGAGCCAGTTCTATGCGATCCGCGCCCTCATTCCGCATTTTCTGGACCAGGGCGGAGGTTGCATCATCAACATGGCCTCGCTGAGTTCCTACCCGCCGTTCACGGCCAGTGCGGACTATTGCGCCTCCAAGGCGGCGGTCAAACGGCTGACCGAGAGCGTGGCCTATGAGTACGCGGCGGACGGAATCCGGGTCAACGCGGTCGCTCCCGGTCATATAGAGACGCCCATCTACAAGGGCATGGAAGCGCACAAGGCGCGAATGGCGCAACGCATTCCGATGGGTCGCTTCGGGGATGCCGCCGAGGTGGCCAGCGTCGTCCTGATGCTCGCGACGGACGATACCGCCTATGTCACGGGCCAGACCCTCGTCGTGGACGGCGGCCGCTCGCTCTCCTGACTCGCAGAGACGCCAAAGACCGGCGACTTCAGCCTGGCGTGGCGGGCCCGCGGTATCGCAGGGCCGCAGTCAGGGCCGCCAGGGCGGGCGGCGTCTGTCGGCGGCTCGGATAGTAGAGATAGTATCCCGGGAAGGGGACGCACCAGGGCTCGAGGATACGAACCAGCCGTCCAGCGGCGATGTGTTCACGGGCGTCGTCTTCATAGACATAGGCGATCCCCAGGCCGTCGACGGCGGCCTGGAGCATCAAACTCGAGTCATTGAACACGAGAGGTCCATCCACGCGGACTTCGAACGGTCGTCCCTCCTCTTCGAAGTCCCAGGCGTAGAGGCCGCCCGTCTTCGACAGGCGATAGTTCAGGCAGCGATGCCCGGCCAGGTCGCGGGGGGTTTCGGGCGCCGGGTTGGTCGCGAAGTAGGCCGGCGCGCCGACCACGGCCATGACGATGTCCGGGCTCACCCGCACCGCGATCATGTCCTGTTCCACGATGTCGCCAAAGCGGATGCCGGCGTCGATCCGTGCGGCGACGATGTCGATGAGGCCGTCGTCGACGATAATCTCGACCTTGACGTCGGGATGGGCCTCCAGGAAGGCGGGCAAGGCGGGCAAGATCACGCAGGCCGACGCGTTCTTCGTCGCTGTCAGCCGAACCGTCCCCGCCCGACCGCTGTTCAAGGCTCCGACGCGGGCAAGGCCGGTGCTGATGTCTTCCAGGGCCGGACGCAGGCTCTTGAGGAGGGTCTCGCCGGCTTCGGTCGTCGACACCGATCGGGTCGTGCGCGACAGCAGCCTGACGTTCAGACGCTCCTCCAGACCCTTCATGGCGTGGCTCAGGGCCGATTGCGACATGCCGAGCCGGGCTGCGGCCCGGGTGAAGCTGGTCTCCTCCGCAACGACCGCGAACGCGGCCAGATCATTCAGTTCATCGCGGCGCATATATGCAAGCTCCTCATAGGGTCATTCCATCACATGGCGGTTATCGATGAAAGAGGGGTCTCGTATATTGAGCGCTCGGCGACCGCTTCGCCGTTTCAACAGTGTGATCCATGACCTCGCAGACCGCTTTCCAGCCCCACGTCTTCTCTCCAGGCCTGACACTGCGCAATCGCATCGTCATGGCCCCCATGACCACATGGTCCGCCGAAGACGACGGAACCGTCTCGGCGGACGAGGAGCGATACTATCGGCGCCGTGTCGGCGGCGTGGGCCTGGTCATCACAGGCTGCACCCACGTGAGCGCCTCGGGGATCGGCTTCACCGGGGAATTCGCGGCCTGCGACGATCGCTTCCTGCCCAGCCTGCGCCGTCTCGCGGACGCCGCCCGGAGCGGCGGCGCTCCCGCTGTGCTCCAGATCTTCCACGCCGGGGTGAAGTCCATCCCGGAGCTCATCCCCGGCGGCGACGTGCTGGGGGCGAGCGACAGCGACGGATCGAACGGCACGCCGGTCGCGCGAGGTCTCTCGGAGGCCGAGATCGAGACGATCATCCAGGATTTCGCCGCTGTGACACGCCGGGCGATCCTCGCCGGATTCGACGGTGTTGAGCTGCACGGCGCCCATGGCTTTCTTTTGCAGAACTTCCTGTCGCCCCGCTTCAACCGGCGCACAGACGTCTGGGGCGGATCGCTGGAAAACCGCCTGCGATTCCCTCTGGCCGTGGTGGCGGCTGTCCGCGCCGTGATCGACGTCGAGGCCGACCGGCCCTTCGTCCTGGGCTACCGTCTGTCCCCGGAAGAGCCCGAGGCCGACGGTCTGAGACTTCCCGAGGTGGAGGTCCTGATCGATCGTCTGATCAGCGCCCGTGTGGACTATATCCACGCCTCCCTGGCGGACATCCTCCAGGCTCGTCCCCTCGATGCGACTGACGACCTGACGATCGCCGAACGCCTCGTGCGTCATGTGGCGGATCGGGCGCCCCTGGTCGCGGCCGGCCGGATCCGCACGCCCGACCAGGCTCAGGCGGCGCTCGCGCTTGGCCTTTCCCTTGTCGCCGTGGGCCAGGGACTGGTGATGAACCCGGACTGGGTCGAGCGCGCGTCCGCGGGGCAGGAAGCCGGCATAACGACGACGCTCAGAACGTCGCAGCTCGCGGCGATCGACCTGCCCGACAAGCTCTTCGCCGCCATCGTCGTCGCCCCGGGCTGGTTCGACCTGGAGGATGACGCCAAGCGTCTGGCAGCCTGACGTCTGCGGAAGATCATATGCATCCGATGCATAAGCCTTACGCACTCAAGCCTTCTTATCAATGGATGCCCATCCGGTATTCTCCCCTTCCAATGTGGACCTGAGCCGATGCCGCCGATCGATCCCACTTCCGAACAGGGCGGCGCCAGCCGCTCAAGCCGTCGCGACTTCCTCGTCCGCGCGGCCCTGGGAGCGTCCGCCCTGGCTGCCACGCCTTCGGCTTGGGCGTCATCGCCCGCGCGCCCGCGCGCCGCTCAATCCCCGACCTCACAAGGAAACTCATCCATGAAGACCCGCAAACTCGGCCAGCTTGACGTGTCCGAACTTGGCGCCGGCTGCATGAGCATCAGCGCCAACTACGGTCCGGGCGCGCCCGGCAACCAAGGCATCAACGTCATTCGGGCCGCCCACGAACGCGGCGTGACCCTCTTCGACACCGCCGAAGTCTATGGACCCTACATCAACGAGCTTCTGGTCGGCGAGGCGCTCGCCCCGATCCGCGATCAGGTCAGGATCGCCACCAAGTTCGGCTTTGACGTCGAAGGCTCCGGCGCGCCCCTGAGCCGGCCCGATCACATCCGCAAGGTGGCGGAAGACTCGCTGCGCCGCCTTCGCACCGACCGGATCGACCTCTTCTATCAGCACCGGGTCGACCCCAAGGTGCCGATGGAAGACGTCGCCGGCGCGGTCGCCGACCTGATCCGGGAAGGCAAGGTCCTCCACTTCGGTCTTTCGGAAGCGAGTGCGGCCAACATCCGGCGCGCCCACGCCGTCCATCCGGTGGCCGCCGTCCAGAGCGAATACTCCTTCGTGGAACGCGCGCCGGAAAAGAACGGGGTTCTAGACGTGTGCGAGGAACTCGGTATCGGGTTCGTGCCCTGGGGTCCGGTGGGCATGCAGTTCCTGACCGGGACGATGTCGCCCGACAAACAGTTCGATCCGGCGACCGACTACAGGAGCAACTTCCCGCGCTTCTCGGCTGACAACATCCGCGCCAACCAGCCGATCCTCGACATCGTGCGCCGCAAGGCCACCGAGAAGGGCGCAACGCCGGCCCAGGTCTCCCTGGCCTGGTTGTTGGCCCAGAAGCCGTTCATCGTTCCGATCCCGGGCACCCGCAACCCGGACCACCTGGCCGAAAACCACGGCGCCCTGAACGTCGAACTTACGGCCGCCGATCTCTCCGAAATGCAGGCGGCGTTCGCGCCGCTGACCGTGCACGGCGCGAGCATGAACGACGACAATATGGCCATCGTCGAACGCTGACCCTTCTGTCGGCCGCGCTGCGAAGCCGCGCGGCCGACGCCCCTCCCCCGAGTCCCGATATGAACCCCACCTACGATTTCGCCGGTCAGGTCGCCCTGGTCACCGGAGCCAGCTCCGGCCTGGGGTTTGCGACGGCCCGGGCTTTCGCCGAAGCCGGCGCGGCGGTGGTCCTCTCGTCGCACGACGCGGAAAAACTGACCGCCGCGACCGATGGATTGGCTGCCGCAGGGCACACTGTCCTGGCCGTTCCTTGCGACGTCACCGACGAGGCTCAGGTGGCCGCTTTGATCGCCCGGACTGTGGAGACCTTTGGCCGTCTGGACATGGCGTTCAACAACGCAGGCATAGACGGCCCGCATGGCGACTTCACCGAGGTCACCGCCGAGGCGTATGACGCCGTCAACGGCGTCAATCTGCGGGGCGTCTGGGCCTGTATGAAGCACGAACTCAAGCAGATGACGGTTCAGGGCTCCGGCGCCATCGTGAACTGCTCGTCTCTCGGCGGGCTCGTCGGCATGGCCGGTCGCGCCGCCTACCATGGAACCAAGCACGGGGTTCTGGGTCTGACCAAGAGCGCGGGCCTGGAATACGCCGCGCGCGGCATTCGCGTGAATGCGGTCTCACCGGGCGTGTTCGACACCCCGATGCTCGACAAGATGAAGGCCGCCAAGCCCGAAGTCATGGACGAGATCGCGGCTCAGCAACCCATCGGACGCCTGGGCCGTCCGGACGAGCTCGCCGCCGCCGTTCTCTGGCTGTGCAGTCCCGCGAGCAGCTTCGTCATCGGCGCCAGCCTGTCGGTCGATGGAGGCTTTACAGCGCAATAGATCCTGGCTGGGATTGATGCATCGAGCGTTGGCCCACAGGCGCGGAACAGCATCGGACAGCCGAGCGGATGTCGCCGCGCTCTTCGCGCCAGTTCCACGAGCAGGATCGGGATCGCCGCCGGCTGTAACGCTAACCCCGGGCCCGCAGATACTGTCCGAAATGCTCGACGTTCTCATTGCCCTCGTCCACCGGCCAGGTCTCCTCGCCGGCGACAATCTTCGCCAACAGGGCGGACCAGGCACGCAGGGCCCGCCGCTTCTCGACGATATAGGTGTTGAAGTCGTAGTGGATCGAGGACACCTGCGCCCCTCCTCCGGCATCGAGGTGCCCCAGAACCTTCGAGCGAATGAAAGGCGTCACGCCGCAGCGTTCGCTCGTCATATTGGTGCTCATCGTCCGGCGAAGATCGTGGACCGTCGGCCCCTTGATCCCAAGCCCGACCTTGAGCCGTGTCAGGGCGTGGGTGACGCTCTCGGGATGAACGGCGCGGTCGGCCTTCCGGTCCGTGGGAAATACGTAGGCGGATGCTTCCTTGCGGTCGATATCCGCCAGTTCGATCGCCCGACGGATGAGTGGAATAGCCGCCTCCGGCAATGGGACCATGTGGGCCCTGCTGCCTTTCATCCGCTTTGAATCGATCAGCCAGGTCTTCGCGGCGAAGTCGAGCTCACGCCTCTCCATTCCAACGACCTCGGCGCGGCGTTGTCCGAGCATCGTCAGAAGCTTGATCGCGATCCGCATGGCTTCGCTGACATGGATGGGCCGACCTTCCTCGTCCATGAGACCCGTCGGGTCGTCGAGCGCGCGCCAGAGCGCCGTCAGCTCCTCGTCCGACCAGATACGCGATCTCGGGACGCTATCGGCGAACGGCGCGAAGCCCGTCGCAGGATTGACGAGGACGAGGTCGTCGCTGATCGCGAAGTTATAGATCTGACGAATGATGGCCTGTGTGAGATTGGTCTGCACTCCGATCCCCTTGGCGATCATCCCTCGAAGGAGTGCCTTGACGTCGGGGCGTGTCACCGAGCCGTAGGGAAGCTTTCCCAAAACCGGCTGAACATGAAGGCGAAGGCGATCCTTCTCACCCGCGATCACGTGGGACTTCTTGCGCTTGCCCTTCGGTTTCCATTCCCCGGAGACGCACGCCGCGAAATAGGCTTCTGCAAGGTCGTCGAACGTCCGGATGGCATCGTGGACTTCAACACGAGCTGCACGCCTCACCGTTGCAGGATCGCCGCCGAGCGCAACATCCCTGTCGAGCTCAATGGCCCGATCTCGGGCGTCCTTCAGACTGATCGAGGGCATCTTGCCGATGGTGTACCGCGGCTGACGGCCGTCGGGCGTTCTGTATCGATATATCCACGTTCGGGCGCCCTGGCCGGAAATCCTGAGGCAGAGTCCGGGGGTCCGAAGATCCCAGAGTTCCAGACGCTGGCCGACTTCGGCCCTCGCCGAAGCCACCGCCTTATCCGTTAAAACCAGCCTCGGCATGGCATGAGTATCCCGCTCATTTGGGGGCACGCCGGGGGCACAAAATCGAATTCTGGGGCACACCGGGGGCACAAATCAGTGAAACTTCATGCTAACAAATGAAGCGCGTAGAGACAACTAAGCCCTTGCCATGATTGGACTTATCGGCTAGATTGAACAGCACTGCAAAGTCCTGAAAAGACTTCATGTGGGAAATTTGTAAACTGGATGTCGCGGGTTCGATTCCTGCAGCCGGCACCACGCCTTTCGACCATCGGGGACATGGCCGACACCACCAACAAGCTGGGCCACAAGATCGGTGCGCGAGGCGGCAGAACTCGCCAGGCGATCCTCGACGCGACCCAACGCCTGTTGAACGAGCGGCATTATGGTGAAATCCGCGTCGCCGATCTGGCTTCGGCCGCCGGGGTATCGCCGTCCAACTTCTACACCTATTTCAAGACGGTCGAAGAACCTGTTCTGGCGTTGTGCGAGGTCGCCGCGACGGATTTTCAGGGGCTGGCGGCGCATTTCCAGGCCGACTGGCCGGGCGACAAGGCCTTCGTCATCGCGCGCGCCTTCATTCTGGACGTGATGGCCATCTGGCGCAGCCACGGTCAGGTGCTGCGTGTCGAACATATGCTGGCCGACAATGGCGACGCCGCCTTCGTTGAAAGCCGGGTGCGCCGTTTGCGCCGGCTGCACCTGTCCATCGAACGCCGCGTGGCTCAGGCCCACGCCAGCGGCCTGCACCCCAGGGATTACAATCCGCGTCTGGCGTCCTACCAGATCGCCTCGATCGCGGAATCGACGGCGGCCAGCTTCGACCTGTTGCGGCGGGCCGATACGCCAGAGGCCATTCTGGATACGGCGGCCATCATCATCGTCAAACTGACCACGGGACGCTAGAGGCCCAGCGGCCCATACAGCCAGGTCAGCCAGATCCCGACGGCCAGAAAGACGCCGAACGGCAGCTTTTCCGATCCGCTGACGCTGCGCCGGACCACCAGAATGCCGAAGACCAGGCTGAGCCCGACCGCGCAGGCCCACAGCAGCACGCTGGGCAAGCCCATCCAGCCGACCCAGGCCCCTGCCCCCGCGAACAGGAAGGGGTCGCCTCCCCCCAGTCCCTGGCGTTTTCGGACGAGCTGGTACAGCCAGCCGACCAGCCACAGACCACAAAACCCGACAGCCGCGCCAATCAGACTGGATAAACCGAGACCCCAATCCAGAATCAGCGCAACCGTGACGCCTGTAGAGATCAAGGGCAGCGTCAGACTGTCCGGCAGCCAGAAGTGTTCACCGTCGACGATGGCGATCAGCAACAGCTGCCAACCCAGAACGGCCGTAGCGGCGATCATGAATGCCGAGGCGGCGCCTGTCGCGCCCCACACCCCGGCCCAGATCCCGACGCCGGCTGACGCCAGTTCGATCAGAGGATAACGCGGCGAAATCCGCGTGTGGCACCGCGCGCACCGCCCGCGCAAACCAAGCCAGCTGAAGACCGGCACAAGCTCCCAGGAACGGAGCGTCTGATCGCATCCCCGGCATCGCGAACGGGCGACGACGATCTCCTCGTCGCGCGGCAGGCGAACGCTGACGGCGGCGATGAAACTGCTGACGATCAGGCCCAGCCCGCCCATGACGGCGGCGGCGAGTACAGGATTCATCAGGGCGTCCCGAAGGCGGCGAACCTTTCTGGCTTAGCCGCCTCCGAGCGCCACCGCCACATGATAGGTCACCAGCGACGCCAGATAGGCCAGACCGAACATGTAGCCGATCATGATCCAGGTCCATTTCAGCGAGTTGGTCTCGCGCCGCACGACGCCGAGCGTCGCCACGCACTGGGGCGCGAAGATGTACCAGGCCAGGAACGACAAGGCTGTCGCCAGCGACCATTGCGACGCCAGTGTCGAAGCCAGAAGGCCCGTCGCATTCTCGGCGTCTGCGATGGCGTAGGTCGTGCCCAGCGCCGCCACCGCGACCTCGCGCGCCGCCATGCCGGGGATCAGGGCGATCACCATTTGCCAGTTGAAGCCGATGGGCGCGAAGATCGGCTCCAGAGCACGGCCGATCATGCCCGCGAACGAATAGTCGATGGCCGGCAGGGTCGCATTCTCCGGCGGATAGGGGAAGGTCGCCAGCACCCACAGAATGATCACGAGCGGCAGGATGATGCGGCCCGCGCGGTTCAGGAAGATCTTGGCCCGGAGCCACAGATTGAAGCCCACGCTGCGCAGGTCCGGCGTCTTGTAGGCCGGAAGCTCCATCATGAAGGGCTCGACCGCACCGCGCCAGAACACCTTGCGGATCAGCAGGGACACGATCAGGGCGCTGACGATGCCGGCGGCGTAGAGGCCGAACATCACAAGGCCTTGCAGATTGGCGAAGCCCCAAACCGTCTCGTTCGGAATGAAGGCGGCAATGATCAGCGTATAGACCGGGATGCGCGCCGAGCAGGTCATCAGCGGGGCGACCAGGATGGTGGTCAGGCGATCGCGTCGCGAATCGATCACCCGCGCCGCCATGACGCCGGGAATGGCGCAGGCGAAACTGGACAGCAGCGGGATGAAGGCCCGACCGTGCAGCCCTGCGCCGCCCATGATCTTGTCCATCAGGAAGGCCGCGCGGGCCATATAGCCGAAGTCTTCCAACGCGATGATGAACAGGAAGAGGATCAGAATCTGCGGCAGGAACACCAGCACGCTGCCGACGCCGGAAATGATGCCGTCCACGATCAGGCTTTGCAGCAGACCGTCGGGCAGGACGTTGGCGACCAAGCCGCCCAACCAGGCGATGCCGGCCTCGATCCCGTCCATTACGGGCGCGGCCCAGCTGAACACGGCCTGGAACATCACGAACAGCAGGGCGAACAGGATCAGCAGCCCGCCGACCGGATGCAGCAGCACCGAGTCGATTTTGCCGGTAAGGGTGTCGGGCCGTTCAGGCGGCCGGACACAGGCCTTCATGATCCGCTCGGCCTCGCGGGCGGCGGCTCGTAGCTCGGCGGCGTCCGGACTTCGCCATTGGCTTTCGGTCGCGGCGGCGACCGCGGCCTGGTCCTCGATGGCGGCGACCAGATCGTCGATGCCGCGCTTGCGCGTGGCCACGGTGGTGATGATCGGCACGCCCAGTTCGTCGCGCAGTCGCTCCAGATCGATGCGCAGGCCCTGGCGCTGGGCGATGTCATACATGTTCAACGCCAGAACCATCGGCCGACCCACGGCCTTCAGCTCCAGAATCAGGCGCAGGACCAGGCGCAGATTGGTGGCGTCGGCGACGCAGACCACCACGTCGGGCGGCGTCTCGCCGGCCAGTCGCCCCAGAACGGCGTCCCGCGTGACCTCCTCGTCCGGACTGCGGGCGCGCAGGGAATAGGTGCCGGGCAGGTCCAGCACCGACATCGTGCGGCCCGAGGCGGCGCGGATCAGGCCTTCCTTACGCTCCACCGTCACCCCGGCGTAGTTGGCGACCTTCTGGTGGGCGCCGGTCAGGGCGTTGAACAGGGCGGTCTTGCCGCTATTGGGATTGCCGACCAGGGCGACGCGAGCGGTCTTCAGCGCAATGTCCATCAGGCGGCGCCCAGCCGGATCGACAGGCTGTCCGCCTCGTGACGACGCAGGGCCACGCGCATGTCGTCCACCTTCATGGCGATCGGGTCGCGTCCGAACAGACCTTCGTGCAGCAGTTCGATCTGCGCGCCTTCGACAAAGCCCAGTTCCAGCAGACGGCGTTCCAACTCGACCGCCTCGCCCTGATGGTGACAATGGGCGCCCACCTGAACGATGACGCCGCGATCGCCGCGTCGGGCCTGGCTCAACTTGATGGTGTCGGTCAATTCTACGCTCGCACGGGCGAGGCCGCTCCCCCACGGCTCCGCGTTTCTTTGACACTGATTATCAGGTGCGAGGGGGCTACGTCCAGCAGGACAGCTTGACCAATTGCCGCGCCGGTGCGTTGCGGTATCACAAGGCAAACAGGAAGCCGCCATGACCCGCCACGCCCTCGTCGCCCCCATTCTTCTGGCCCCGCTTTTGACCCTGGCCGCCTGTGGTCAGGGTGAGCCGTCCGCAACCACGCCTGCCGCGCCGGTCCACGTGCTGACGGATGTGGAAAAGGCGACACTGCTGGCCTCCCTGCCCGCCCCCTACAATGCGGGCGACCTTGAAAACGGGCGTCGGGCGTTTGCCCGCTGTCGCGCCTGCCACACCATCGGCGAAGGCGGCCCAGACATGGCAGGGCCAAACCTGTACGGCGTGTTCGGCCGCAAGGCGGGAGATCGCCCGCGCTACAACTATTCCAACGCCATGCGCACGGCGACCTTCACCTGGGACGCCGAGAAGCTGGATCACTGGTTGGAAAACCCGCGCACCTTCCTGCCCGGCAACAAGATGACGTTCCCCGGTCTGCCCGACGCCACGGATCGCCGCGACGTGATCGCCTTCCTGAAGGTGGAGACGGGCTACAAGCCGGAACCTGCGCCCGCCGCTTGACCCGTCAGGCCTCGGGCAATTCCCTGGGGCCGCCTTCGCGCAGTTCCTGAGCCTCCCACTCCTCGATCTTGCGGGCGGTCCATTCCGGCGACTTGGTGAAGCGCGCCAGGACGCCATAGATCACCGGCACGACGAACAGAGTAAGGACGGTGGCGAAGATGGCGCCGGTGAAGATCACCACGCCGATCGTCTGACGGCTGCCGGCGCCGGCGCCTTGCCACAGCACCAGCGGCAGGGCGCCGAAGGCGGTGGCGATCGAGGTCATGATGATAGGACGCAGACGCAAGGACGATGACTCGATGATCGCCTCCCGGATGGAGCGCCCCTGGTCGCGCAGCTGGTTGGCGAACTCAACGATCAGAATGCCGTTCTTGGCCGCCACCCCGATCAGGATGATCAGGCCGATCTGGCTGTAGATGTTCAGGCTGGAGCCCGCCATCAGCAGGCCGAAAAGCCCGCCCGCCGCCGCCAGGGGCACCGTCAACATGATGACCGCAGGCGTAATCCAGCTTTCGAACTGGGCCGCCAGAACCAGGAAAACCAGCAACAGCGCCAGACCGAAGGCCGCGAACACCGCCCCGCCCGCCTCCTGTTGGTCGCGCGCCGCCCCGCCCCATTGGGTGACGACAGCCCCTTGTGGCTGCTTGGCCGCCTCGGCGTTCAGGAACTGGATCGCATCGTCGATGGTGGTGCCGGGATTGAGATCGGCCTGCAGGGAGATCGCGCGCTGTCGGTCCAGTCGGCGACGGTCCGGCGTGTCGCCGCTGGTCTTGGTCGTGACCACGGCCGACAGCGGCACCAGTTGGCCGCCCCCGGTCGCGACATACAGGGCTTCCAGGTCGGCGACCTCGCGACGATTGTCGCGCTCGGTCTGCAGGATGACATCATATTCCTGACCGCCCTTGATGTAGGTCGTGGCGCGGCGAGAGCCGAACATGGTCTCCAGCGTGCGGCCGATCGACTGGGACGAAACGCCCAGCGCGGCAGCTTTCTGCGGATCGACATCGACCAGCAGACGCGGTGAGTTCGGCTCATAGTTCAGGCGCGGACGCGAGAAGCCGGGGTTGGCCTGCGCGGCGGCCAGCATGGGCTGAAGCCAGGCGTAGATCTGCTGATAGTCGCTGCCGGTCGCGATCAGCTCGATGGAGTTGGAGTTGCCGCCGCCCCGCTGGAAGGCGCCGGGGGTCGAGGCGTTGACCTGAGCGCCCGTCTGGCCGCGCAGCTTGCCGTTCAATTCCTGAGCGATCTCAGCCGCTGAGCGGTCGCGCTTGGACCAGTCGGCGAGCGTAAGGACCGCATTACCTGAGTTGAAGCTGCCGCCGCCGAAGCCGGGCGCGGACACCAGATAGCTGTCGGCCTCGCCGCTGGTCTTGTATTCGGCCAGCAGAGGCTCCAGCCCCAGCATGATCTTGCGGGTGTAGTCGAAGCCGGCGCCTTCGGGCCCAGCGACGCGCACCGTGACCCGGCCGCGATCCTCGTCCGGCACCAGTTCGTTGGGCAGGGTCATGAAGATGCCGCCCGCCCCCGCTGCGACCAGCAGGATCAGGGCGCCGACGCCGATCACGGCGATGCGACGGCCCAACAGCATGTCCAGCGACCGGCCATAGGACGACTTCAGCCGGTCCATACCCCAATCGACCTTGCGCGCCACCCAGCCACCGCCATGGGCGGGTCGCAGAATCTTGGAGGCCAGCATCGGCGACAGGCTAAGCGCCAAGAAGGCGGAGAAGGCGACGGCCGCCGCGATCGCCGCGGCCAGTTCGACGAACAGACGTCCGACATAGCCCGGCAAGAACAGCAGCGGCGCAAACACTGACAAGAGAACGATGGTGGTGGCCACGACCGCGAAGAAGACTTGGCGCGCGCCGCGTTCGGCGGCGACCAGAGGCGGCTCGCCCAGGTCCAGACGACGCTGGATGTTCTCGACCACCACGATGGCGTCATCGACCACGAGGCCGATGGCCAGAACCAAGGCCAACAGCGTCAGCAGATTCAGCGAGAAGCCCAGCGGCGCCAGGACGATGAAGGTCGCCAGCAGACAGATCGGCGCCACGATGGACGGGATCAGCGCGGCCCGCAGACTGCCCAGGAAGATGAAGTTGACCAAGGCCACCAGGGCCATGGAAATGCCGATGGTGATCCAGACCTCGTCGATGGCGTGCGAGGTGAAGACCGAGTTGTCGGATCCGACCTCGATGGTTACGCCCGGCGGCAAGGTCGGCCGGATTTCCTCGATCATCTTGTGGACGCCGTCCGAGATGGCGAGGTCGTTCGACTGCGCCTGACGGGTCACCGCCAAGCCGATCTGATCCATGCCGTTGCCGCGGAACAGACGTCGGTCTTCTTCCGGCGCCTCCTCGACGCGGGCGATGTCGCCCAGGCGCGTCACATAGGTGGGCTGCCCCTGGATGATGGCCGACGATCCGCTGCCCGTCCCTGTGGCGACTGTCGCCGAGGTCGAGGCCGAGCCGCGCGTGCCGATGGGCAGTTGGCGGAAGTCCTCCGGCAAGGCGTAGGTGCGCGCCACGCGGACGGTGTAGTCCTTGTCCGTCGATTCCAGCGAGCCGGCGGGCAGTTCGACGTTCTGGTTCGTCAGGGCCGTCTCGACGTCGTTGACCGTCAGGCCCCGCGCCGCCATGGCGGCGGAATCCAGCCAGATGCGCATCGAATAGCGCTGCTCGCCATAGATATTGACCTGAGCCACGCCGGGCACCGTCGCCATCCGGTCGATCAGGTAGCGGTCGGCGTAATCGGTCAGCTGAAGCCGGTTCATGCTGGTCGAGCGCAGGAAGACGATGATGATCGGCTGGCTGTCGGAATCGGCCTTGGCCACCTCAGGCGGATCGGCCTGATCCGGCAGGCGGCCGACAACGCGGCTGACGCGGTCGCGCACATCGTTGGCGGCGTCGTCGATATTCCGATCCAACGAGAACTCGATGTTCACATTGGAGCGTCCGTCGCGGCTGGTCGAGTTGATGCGTTCGACGCCCTGGATGCCTGCGATCTGCTGCTCCACCGGCTCGGTGATGCGGCTCTCGATCACCTCCGCCGAGGCGCCGGCGTAGCTGGTGTTGACCGAGACGATGGGCGGATCGACGTCCGGCAGTTCACGCACGGGCAGGAAGAAGAAGGCCGCCGCGCCGATGACGCACAGCACAATGGCCGCGACGGCCGCGAAGACGGGCCGCCGGACCGAAACGTCGGACAGCATCATTTGGCGGCGCCCGACTTGCGACCCTGGCCGCCCACGCTGACCGGGGCGCCCGGCTGAATACGGTTCAGGCCCGACCCGACGATGCGGTCGCCCGCCTCGATGCCAGACAGAATCTCAACAAAGCCGTTCTCGACGGCCCCAGTCTCGACCTCGACCCGCTGGGCGGTGGAGCCGTTCTGGCCGGGCGCGATGCGATAGACGAAGGCGCCGGCGCCTTCGTATTGCACAGCCGACTCGGGTACGGCGGCGCTCTGACGCTGGCCCTGCTGGACCGCGACACGCATCAGCATGCCGGGACGGATGCGACCGCCGGGGTTGGGGAACTCCGCGCGTGCGGTTGCGGCGCGGGTCGTTTCGTTGACGCGTGTGTCGATCAGGGCGATCCGGCCCGTGAACGGCTCGTCGCCGTAGGCATCTGCCGTCGCCGTCAGCTGGGCGCCGGGACGCAGCAGGTTCAGATAACGCTCAGGCAGGGGGAAATCGACGCGGATCGTCGAGGTGTCGTCCAGCGTCGTGATCACCGCGCCCGGGTTAATCAGCGTGCCGGGCGTCACTGTGGTCAGACCGACACGACCGGAGAAGGGCGCCCGGATCACCCGGTCGCCGCGACGCGCCTGGGCCGCCTGCAGCGATGCCTGGGCGGTTTCGAGCGCAGTCTCGGCCTGTTCCAGCATGACCTGGGGCGCGACGCCCCGGTCGGCCAAGGCCTTGTAACGATCGTATTCACGCTGGGCCTGATTGACGTTGGCGCGGGCCTCGATAATGGCCGCGTCTTCTTCACGCGCCTGAAGCTCGACCAACGGCGCGCCGGCCGAGACATACTGGCCGTCCGCGAACAGGACGCGGGTGATCAGTTCGGTGGTCGAGGAGGTGACGTTCACCGACCGCTCGCCGCGCGCCACGCCCAAAACGCGAACCTGATCGGAGAAGGGTCGCTGCGCCACGACGGCCTCGGACACCTGCTGCGCTCCGCGTCCGCGACCGCCGCCCGGCCCTGCCGCCTTCTTTTCATCTCCCGCGGAGACTTTGACGATGGCGGCGACGACCATCAGAGCAAGCAGGACAGCGGCGGCGACGAGGAAGAAGTGACGTTTGATCACGCGGGGGTCTCTCGGTCAGGGGGACGCCGCATGCATTACCGGGTAATGAAGTGCGCGCAATGTTACGTATCAGTAACGTGCCGGATCACATTTTCCGTCGCAGAAATCTTCCCTAAAATCGTCGCCAGATCGCGAGAACGGGCCCGCAGCTGATGGGAATCTCCTGGCCTGCGACGGTTTGTCTCCATCCGGCCTGCATGCTCCAGGCGCCGAAATCGCGCACGACCGAGGCTTCCAGCGACAGCCAGCGCGCGCCGCCGTCGGCCGCGCCGCCGAACGCCTGACCCAGCACCATCCAATCCTCGCCGATCCGGGCGCCCGCCGTGGCGTCGATGCGGGTTTCATTCGACAGACCGTCACGCAGACGGCGTGCCGCCTGAAGCTCGACAAATGCGCCATCCATTCCCCAGCGCTCGCCCATGTCGCCGAGGGACCGGCCGACCGAGACTCGCGCCTCCCAGTCGTGATCGCCGACGCCTGGCGCGGCATAGCCGGCGTTGCGCCCCTCCCCGGCTTGAGTATAGCCGCCGTAAAGGCTGACGGCGTTTCGGTCGTCGCGCCAGACCTGCCAGGTCGCACCGATCTCGATGGGGCCGCGCCCGCTGTACTCGACGAAGGCGTCCTCGCCGTCCTGCCAGTCCGCCTTCAGCTGAAGCGTCAGCCGATCCGACACGCCGTATTCGGCGAACAGCCCCAAGGTCGCGTCACGCCGATCGCCTGGCAGATCACGCTCCTCGCCAGCAGCGTCGAAGCCGGTGTCGGCGCTCAGCCGCTCGTATTTGACGATGGCCTGGCCCTTGCCCTTCGGCTGGGTCCAGGCGCCGGCGAGAACTTGGGTCGGCGTCAGCGCCGCGAGGACCAGCCCCCCCGCGACAACGGCACCTAGGCGTCGTAGCCCGGCGACTTGCGATCCAGCTGACGCAACGCGCCCGGCCAGGCCAGCGACGAGATGAAGCCGATGCCGCGCCCCTGCTCCTTGGTCTCGGCCTGCGCCTCGTCCGGCGCCAACAAAATGTGCTCGCGCCCGCCAGACAACGCCGCAACCTGCTGCGCGCAGGCTCTCTCCAGGAAGAAGATGCCGATCCATGCCTGAGCCGCCGTTTCCCCGACCGCCAGCGTGCCGTGGTTTCGCAGCAGCATCAGCGGTTTGTCCCCCAGGTCGGCGACCAGACGTTCGCGTTCGTCATGGTTCAAGGCCAACCCCTCGTACCCATGATACGCAACCTGATACTGTAGTAAACACGCGTTCTGACTGACGGGGAGCAAACCTTCGGCCTGAGCGGCGACGCCCACGCCGTTCACTGTATGCAAATGGATGACGAACTTGGCGTCCTCGCGCGCGGCATGGACGGCCGAGTGGATCGTGAAGCCTGCCGGATTGATGAAATAGGGCGTGTCCTGGACGATGTTCCCCTCCAGATCGACCTTCACCAGCGACGAGGCCGTGATCTCGTCGAAGTAGAAGCCGTAGGGATTGATCAGGAAATGATGCTCCGGCCCGGGCACGCGCGCCGAGATATGGGTGAAGATCATGTCGTCCCAACCGTTCAAGGCGACGAGCCTATAGAGGGCCGCCAGCTCAACGCGGACCTGCCATTCAGCTTCGGACACGCGCGACTTGATCGAGGGACTGGTTCCGTCCGCCATGATTTCCTCCTGCCTCTGGATGGGCTTTTACAAACCGTCACCCCGCGCGGTCGCGTCGTCAAGCCGACACGGCCGCCGTTGACGTGACGTCACCCGCTGCAGCCGCCTTGCTTAACCCGGTCTTCATCACGCAAGCATATGGTTAAGCATCGTCGTCGGTTCGGGGAGCCGCCTTGTCTGTCGTTCAACTGGAGCCGCCCCGCGACGCCTGGGACGACCGGACTGTGTCTGAGCTTCTGACGCTGGCCAGCAGCCGTTCGGCCGACGACCGTCAGCGCCTGCTGCTGAAGGTCACCTCCCTCTGTGAATCCAATCCGCCGCCACCCAAGGTCGCGCCGCTGCTCAGCGACATCTTCCTCGCTCTGACGGCACAGGCCGAGCGGGATATTCGACTGGCCCTGTCCGAACGGATCGCTGGCGTAGATTGGGCCCCGCCAGCGCTGATCAATATGCTGGCGTTGGATGAGATCGAGATCGCCCGCCCGGTCATCACCTCCAGCCCGCTCCTTCAAAACGCCGACCTGATACGCCTGCTGATCGAGGCGACGCTAGAGCATCAGATCGCCGTCGCCCGGCGTCCGAAGCTGGCGCGGCCGGTCGTGGACACCATCGTCGATCGCGCCGAACCCGTCACGATGACGGCGCTGGCGTCCAACCGGACGGCCGACATCGGCGAAGACGCCATGCGCAAGCTGGTCGATCATTCGCGCCGCATCGCGGGCCTGCGGGCGCCGTTGACGCGTCACCCCAAGCTGAACGAGCAACTGGCTCAGCAACTCTATCAATGGGTCGGCCAGGCTCTGCGTCAGTCGATCGGCGAACGCTTCCGCATCGACGACGCCCAGTTGAATGCGGCGGTTCAGGACGCGGCGGCGAAGGCTGTCGGCAGCCCGGAATGGCGCGCCATGTCCGCCCGGATGACCGAGGATCGCGCACGCATCGACGCGGAACGACGACTGGTCGAAAAACTTCAAGCCGCCGGCCAGCTGCGTCCCGGTCTGCTGGTCCGCGCGCTACGAGAACAGCGCTTCGAACTGTTCGAACAGACGCTGGCGGTTCTCGGCGGCTTCAGCGAGGCTCAGGTGCATCACGCCATCCGGGCTCCGACCGCCGAGCCGCTTTATTTGGCCTGTATCGCCGTGGGCGTGGACAAGGCCGTCTTCGCCTCCCTCTTGGTCGAGGTGCGCAAACTGTCGGGCGGAATGCCCGCCGACGGCGGCTGGAAGGCCACGCCGATGAGCGCGCACGCCGCCTCTCGCGCCTTCCATCAGATGATGCACAAGCCCGCGAACGTTTGACTCTGCGCCTAAGCTCGGGCCACGTCGCCAAGTGACTCAGTCAAGCTCCACTCCCCTGCCGTCATCGCCCCGATTGGCCTTCGTCGCCAGCGACCGGCCCGAAGCCCAGGCGGCGCGCAAGGCCCTGATCGCCCGCTATGGCGCCGTGCCAGAAGACGAGGCCGATGTGATCGTGGCCCTGGGCGGCGACGGGCAGATGCTGGAAACCCTTCACGGCAACCTGCGCCAGCGTACGCCCGTGTACGGGATGAACCGGGGGTCGGTCGGTTTTCTGATGAACGACTACGACGAAAACGGTCTGCTGGAGCGGATCGCAACGGCTGAAAGGACGGTCATCCACCCGCTTCAGATGGACGCCTGGACCGAAAGCGGCGAGGTGCACACCGGCCTGGCCATCAACGAGGTCTCGCTGCTGCGCCAGACGCGCCAATCAGCCAAGCTGCGCATTACCGTCGATGAGCGCGTGCGGCTGGAAGAACTGTCATGCGACGGCTGCCTTGTGGCCACGCCGGCGGGATCCACCGCCTACAATCTGTCCGCACACGGCCCGATCATCCCGCTGGACGCCCGCATCCTGGCCCTGACGCCAATTAGCGCCTTCCGGCCCCGTCGCTGGCGCGGCGCCCTGTTGTCGCACGGCGCCAAGGTGCGGTTCGAGGTTCTGGAGGCTGACAAACGGCCCGTCTCGGCGACCGCCGACAACTTCGAGGTCCGCCGCGTCGCCCGCGTCGAGGTGCGAGAGCGTCGTGATGTCAACCTGACCATGCTCTTCGATGCGGGCCGGTCGTTCGACGAGCGGGTGATGGCCGAACAGTTCGCCAACTGATCGGTCACGGCTTCTTAAGCCCGCTACCGTATCTTGGCGTGAACGTCCTATGGAGCCCGCCATGAGCAATCCGGCGCAGATCACCCCTCCGACCAACTCGCTGCGGCTCAAGGTCGGCGGCGGCTTCGGCATCAACGCCGACGCCATCGCCAAGGCTGAGGAGGCGCTGAAAGCCATGTCGGCCCAGTTCGGCCAATGGCTGAACGACGAGATCGTCAAGCTGGACAAGGCCCAGGCCGACATCCGTGAGCAGGGCTACAACACCGCCACCGCAGAGGCCCTGTATTTCCGCGCCCATGATCTGAAGGGCCTGGGCACGACCTATGAATATCCGCTGGTGACCCGCATCGCCGGTTCGCTGTGCAAGATGCTGGACGACGCCGATCGCCGCATGGCCGCGCCCATAGCCATCCTGGACGCCCACATCGACGCCATCCGCGCCGTCGTCCGCGACCAGATCAAGACCGACGAACATCCGACCGGCCGCGCCCTGGCCGAGACCCTGGAAGCCCGCGTCGCAGATCACCTCGCAGGCTGAAGTCCCTCCAGCCGTTTGCGAAAGGCCCGTCGTGTCCGGCGGGCCTTTTTTCTTAGGCCGCGTTGGCGGCGGTCAGGCTGAGCGACGGCGACTGATCCAGCCGCTCCATCAGATAGGCCAGATCGTCGCGCAGCACGGCCGCACGCTGGGTCAGGAACCGCTCCAGCATCTGATCGCGGAAATAGGCGCTCGACGTATCGATCCCCTCCGCCGCCAGCGCACGCCAAGTGTCGACGCCCGCGCGGAAGGCCTGGAAGAGGCGCGGCGGCAAACCCGCGCGATCATAGATGGCCTTCAGCCCGAGCGGTCCGGCGTCGTGCACCATCAGCCAGGCGCGGTGATGCGGCGTGTTGGCCAGTTCGGCCAGCCCGTATTCGAACATCGCCATCTGACCTCGCGCCAGTCCGCGCAACAGCAGCGATGCGTTCAGTACGCGACGGGCGTTCAGCTGGGCCATGAAGGCCGCCAGATCGGTGCTGACGCTGGCCTGATCGACCAGATCAACCGTCATCCGCTCACGGGAGTATTGGGCCAGACGGATCGCCGTTTCCGGCGCCACAGCGTGATGGCTGATCAGATGGTCGCGCACCGCCTCGCTGGCCAGCTGGATCAACCGTTCTGTCACATGCAGCGGCAAAACCTGGCGATAGGCCACGGCGGTCAGGACTTCGGGCGCTTCGGCGAAACGGTCGACGACGGTGGCCAGCGCGCCTTCGGACAGGTCGGCGTTGTCGTTCGCCGCCAAGGTGCGAACCGACTGCTCGCATCCTTCGGCCGCCAACACGGTCGCGACATCGCGCGACACCCGCGCCCGTCCCGCCACGGCGACCTGACGCACGACCGATCCGGCACGCACAATCTCGATCAGATCCTCGTCGCTGAACGCCGGCGAGGAAGCGATGATCGGCAGGGCGATGCTGTCCAGATCGCCGGCCAGTTTGCGCGCCACGTCGTTGGGGATCAGATCGGACGCCTTTAGCGTGACCGCCATCGCACGCCGCACCAGTTCGGCGGCGTCATTGGCCAGCAAACGCAGGATCTTCTGCGCCGCCGCCCGGTCGTCCTCATTCAATTCCGCGCGCTCCATGTTGCGGCACAGCTTGTGCGCCGCCTCGGCCCGCTCATCGTCGTCCGTCGCCTTGATCAGGCGTCGAATGTCCACTTCTGTCAGGCGGGCGCGAAAGGCGGTCATGGACGGCTCGTGATGGAATCGGACGTTGATCCCAGAATGAGACTGCCATGCTTAACGGGCGGTTTACCATCGGTTGCAATGCAACGACTCAGGTTGTTTCCTTACCATTTGGCGAGAAAGCGCCGCCGAAGCCGCTGCTCGACGATCCGTCCTGACCGAGCAGCAGCGCAAGCAGCCCTTGATCCTGCTTCAGCCGATCCAGACGCGCGGCCAGCATCTGGTCCTTGTCGCTGAGATTCGGCACAGCGTATTTCGTCTCGCCGGCTCCGGCGGCGGGTGCGCCCTCGCCGGCTGTGCGCTGCAGATTGGCGTGGACCTCGGCGACCGTGGCGGCGCGTCCATTGCGATAGAAGATGCTGCGATTGGCCCGCGCGGCGTCCGGGAACAGGGCTGCGGCGCTGCCGCCAGGATTGCGATCCATCGCTTCCATCAAACCGGCGGCGCCGGCCGGCCCCAGGAAATGAGCCGCGTACAGATCACCGGCTCCCGGTTCCTTGCCCGTGCGTCCGCGCAGATAGGCGGCGTTGGACGCCGTCAACTCAGCCGCCATGGTCGAGGCCGCATGGGGATCGAACCGCAGGTCCAGCACCACGTTGCGCGCCGAACCCTCGACGCGCCAACGGCCGTCCGAACCGCGATGGATCAGGTCGGCGTACTGGCCATAACCGTGCTGGGCCCCGTGCTGCTTGACCGTGCCCAGCCAGGTCTGTTCGATGAATTGAAACAAGCCGGCGGCCGACGAGGTCGGGGCCTTGGCCGACGGATTCATCGCGCTCTCGCGCCGCGCGGTCTTGACCAGGAAGTCATAGTCCACGCCGACGGCGTTCGACGCGCGCCGGATGGCCGCCTCTACCCCGCCTGTCGATGGAATCGCTCCGATACCCATGTGCGAAGGGTCGGCGAACGTAGTTAACCAACTCTTAATTCTTAACGGCCGCGTTAACGCCTCGACCTTCGTCGAACGGGAAAACTTCGCCGTAAAGCCGCCACAACCTGCGCGCTCAACTTCCAGTTACGGGCGCTGCGGGGGCGGTGAACGAGGGAGTGACGTTATGATGATCCGTGCTGCCGGTGGTCCCGGCTTGATCAGCCCGATCGACTTCGGGGAACGCAAGAAACCGATCCCGCGCTGGATGCTGGGCGCCATCGGCGTCTCGGTGGTCCTGCACGTTGCGGCGGGGGTGGCGCTGTATAATCAGCGGTTCGAGTTGAGTGCGGCGCCCATCGAAGACATCCTTGACCCGCCGGTCTCGGTGATGATGGCGCCGCCCAAACCCAAGCCCTTGCCTACGCCTGAGACGGCGGCGCCGCCCACGCCCATTCACAAGTCGGCGATCCCCGTGCCCTCGACGGTGCAGACGATCCCGCTGACGCCGCCCGAGCCCGGCGTCGTGACCGCACAACCCGGTCTGCCGACCATCAGCGTCGCCCCCACCGGCGTCGAGGGCGGCACGGCAACCGTCGAGACGCCGCCGCGTCCGCCTTCGGTGATCAACAATCCATCTTGGGCCAGCCGTCCGTCGGCGGCGCAGATGGCGCGCGCCTATCCGACCCGCGCGGCGGAAAACGGCACGCCGGGTTCGGCGACGCTCAGTTGCGTGGTCAATGCGGACGGCGGCCTGAACGGCTGCCGGGTCGTGGGAGAGACGCCGAGCGGCCAGGGCTTCGGCCGCGCCGCGCAGAGCCTGACGCGGTCGTTCCGCATGAACCCGCGCACCGTGGACGGTCGCCCCGTCGACGGCGCGACCGTCAACTTCACCGTCCGGTTCGCGATGGAGGGCTAGAACCGACCAGGGTCGAGGGCGCGGGCGTGCGGCGACGCCGTCCGCCCCTCGATCGCATCGGCGACCACGGCGCCGACCAAGGGCCCCAGCAGCCAGCCGTTTCGACGCGGCGCCAAGGCCATGAACAAACCGTCTTCACCAGGCGCCGCGCCCGCGAGGGGCAGGCCATCCGCCGTCGCGCCCCGGATGCCGACGCGCCATTCGATAGACAGCGGCTCAGGCGACCGACCCAGCGCAGCCCAAGCCGCCTGCGTCAGGCGCTCGGACGCCTCGGCATCCGGCGCCGTATCCCGCCGCCCCGGCTCCATCGTTGCTCCGATGACCGCGCCAAACGCCATTGGGGCGACATAGGCGCCCGGCCCGCGCACGACATGATCGACAAGATGTCCGGCTGCCGCGCCGATCTGTCCCCGGATCGGCTGGATCTCCGCGATCAAACGGCGCGCGGTCTCGGGCAGACCCGCAATGGCGTCACCAGCACCGGTGGCCAGCACGACCGCCTCCGCATCCAGCCACTGATCGCCGACTTCGAGCCGCCAGCCGCCATCGGTGCGGGCGAGCGTCGTCACCCTTCCCGCGATCACAGCCTCGCCCAGCGACTGCCTCAGCGCCTCTAGAGCCTGTGCTGGCTCGACCTGATAATCGTCATCGGTCGTGACGCCGGCGCCATCGCGCCGCGCGTCGAAGCCCAGCGCGCGCAACCGCGTCTCCATCGCCTCCACGTCGCCGGCTCGCCATTCGGCGGGTCGATGCGCCAGAGCGATGCCGGCTGCCGTCGCGAACGCGGGCCACAAATCACGGCTTGCTCGAAACAGCCGCGCGCGATCAACGGATACGTCGTCGATGGCCGATTCCATCGCCGGGGCGATCATCCCGGCAGCCACCAGGGAGGCGTTCACCTCGCCCGGATCGACCACCACTGCAGCCCGGCCGCGCCGATACAGTTCGAACGCCGTGCAAAGGCCCAGCACGCCGGCGCCGACAATCACGATGGGAGAGGAAGACGTCACGGCCCGTCTGATCGACCCGCGACGCCCCTATTGCAAGATGGCTTTCGCCTATTCCGCCGCCATCGAGGCCGCGCCGGCGTCATCCAGACGCGCGACCAGGGCCGCGTGCTGGTCCCACAGGGCGGTCGGCAGACGATCGCCGAACTGGCGATAGAAGTCGGGGATCAGCGCCGCCTCTTCTGCCCAGACACCCGCATCGACGTCCAGCAAGATCGATAGCTGAGCGGGCGTCAGGTCCAGGCCCGACAAGTCCAAGGCCGTGACTGACGGCACGCGCCCGACCGCCGTATCGACCGCCTCGGCCTCGCCGTCGATCCGCTCGCTGATCCACTTCAGCACACGCGCATTGTCGCCGAAACCGGGCCAGACGAAGCGGCCGTCCTGATCCTTTCTGAACCAGTTGACGAAGAAGATGCGCGGCAGTTTCGAGGCGTCTCGCCCTTGGCCCATCTTCAGCCAGTGGGCGAAATAGTCGCCCATGTTGTAACCGCAGAAGGGCAGCATGGCGAAGGGATCGCGGCGCAGTTCGCCCACCTTGTTCTCGGCCGCCGCCGTGCCTTCGGACGCCACGGTCGAGCCCATGAAGACGCCGTGCTCCCAATCGAAGGCTTCGGTCACCAGCGGCACGGCGCTGGCGCGACGACCGCCGAACAGGATCGCGTCGATCGGCACGCCCTTGGGATCTTCCCACTCCGGCGCGATGGCCGGGCATTGGCTGGCGGGCGCCGCGAAACGGGCGTTGGGGTGGGCGGCGGGTTCGCCGGACGCGGGATCGTGCGGACGGCCCTTCCAGTCGGTCAGACCTTCGGGCGTCTCCTTGGTCAGACCCTCCCACCACACGTCGCCATCGCTGGTCAGGGCGGTGTTTGTGAAGATGGTGTTGGAAGCCAGGGTCTCCAGCGCATTGTGGTTGGTGTTGCGGCTGGTGCCCGGCGCGACGCCGAAGAAGCCGGCCTCGGGATTGACCGCATACAGCCGCCCGTCGTCGCCGAACCGCATCCAGGCGATGTCATCGCCGATGGTCTCAGCGGTCCAGCCCGGCAGGCTGGGTTGCAGCATGGCCAGGTTGGTCTTGCCGCAGGCGCTTGGGAAGGCGGCGGCGACGTATTTCGCCCGGCCCTTCGGATCCGTCAGCTTCAGGATCAGCATGTGCTCGGCCAGCCACCCCTCGTCGCGGGCCATGATCGAGGCGATGCGCAGGGCGTAGCATTTCTTGCCCAACAAGGCGTTGCCGCCATAGCCCGAACCATAGGACCAGATTTCCCGCGCCTCGGGGAAATGAACGATCCATTTGTCGTCGTTGCACGGCCAGGCCACGTCCGCCTGACCGTCGGCCAGCGGCGCGCCCAGCGTATGGACGGCCGGCACGAAGACGCCCTTATCGCCCAACTGATCCAGCGCCGGTTTGCCCATGCGGGTCATCACCCCCATCGACAGGGCGACATAGCCGCTGTCGGTGATCTCGACGCCCAAGGCGCTGATCTCGGATCCCAGCGGGCCCATGCAGAACGGGACGACGTACATCGTCCGCCCGGCCATGCAGCCGTCGAACAGACCGTCCAGACGCTCACGCATCTCGATCGGATCGGCCCAGTTGTTGGTCGGGCCGGCGTCAGCTTGGTCATCCGAGCAGATGAAGGTGCGGCTCTCGACCCTCGCCACGTCGCGGGGATCGGAGGCGGCGTAGTAGCAGCCCGGCCGCTTGGTCTGATCCAGCGCCTTCAACGTGCCCTTGGCCAGCAGGTCGGCGGTGATGGCCTGTTTCTCGGTCTCGGAGCCGTCGCACCAATGGACCTTGGCGGGCTTGGTCAGGGCGGCGATCTGCTCGACCCAGGCGATCAGCCCGGCATGGGCGGTGGGCGCCGGGCGCACGCCAGGCGTGGAAGGATTGGACAAGGACGTCTCCTGAGCAAAAAGAGCCCGGCGATCTGACGCCGCCATGACCCGACACATAACGATCACGCACTGTTACAAGCGGAATGCGCCGTCGTTTCCGCCACGTCAAACCGCGCACGAAAGCGCCGATGTCCACCGGTGTCGTCGGCAAAAGATCGCAGATGCGATCGCAGCGTCGGAGCGGTAGAAGGGCCTGTGCAAACACTGGATTCGCTCACTGTCCTGCCTGAAGGCGCGCTTACCTCGCCGGCCGCGCGTCGAAACGCCGAGGCGATTCTTCGCGTCCTCCGCGCCCATCTGCCGGCGCGTGGATCGGTGCTTGAGATCGCGTCCGGATCGGGCGAACACGCCGCCGCCTTCGCCGCCGCCCTGCCGCATCTGGATTGGACGCCCAGCGACCCCAGCGACCAGGCCCGCGAAAGCATCGCCGCCTGGAGCCGTCAGCTCGCTGTGTCGAACCTGAACCCGCCGTTGGCCCTCGACGCCAGCGATCCTATGACTTGGCCGACCGACACGTTCGACGCTCTCTATTGTGCGAACATGACGCACATCAGCCCCTGGTCGGCGACCGAGGGGCTGATGGATCTGGCCGGTCGGGTCTTGCGACGCCCCGGCGGCCTGCTGGCGCTTTACGGCCCCTACCGCGAGTTCGAGGTTCCGCTGGCGGAGTCGAACGCGGCCTTCGACGCCAGCCTGAAGGCGCGAAACGTGGATTGGGGCTTGCGTGATCGCGAAGCGGTCGAGGCCCTGGCCCGCTCGCATGGCCTTGCGGCCACGCTGCGGGTCCAGATGCCGGCGAACAACCTGATCCTGCTGTTTCGCGCCGTCTGATCAGACGATCGCGCCGACCAGCTTCGACAACTCGGCCCGCTCGTTCAGCAGGGTCACCCCCCCGTCATTGAACACCGCGCCCTCGGCATTGGCTGACACGCCGAAGCTATCGGCCGCCAGCGCGACGCCGTCCGCGAGGGCGATGACCGTCAGGCCATTCACGCGCGCCAAGTCGATCAGCGACCGCACGGCCGCCAGCGACGCCTCGTCCGTCGAACCGCCTGGCACGACCAGACCCTTCAGACGCCCCTCGGCGATGTCCTTGGCCGTTGCGGTGGCCAGCACGGTCACGCCGCCGGCGATCAGGCTGGCGTCGCCCGTTGAGATCGGGGCCAGGCCCACGCCCTCGGCCCGCAACGCGCCCTCCACGTCGCCTAACTCGCCAAACGCCATGTCACGCCGCATCACCAACCCCATGCGCAGACGGGTGGGAACAGGACGGTTGTAACCAGTGCGACGGGGGCCTGCGGAAGATTTGTTTTGAGCGAACAAGACGTCTCCTTGCGATTTTTCAATACTGATAAAGATCCGACAAGCGACGCTGTCGAAACACCCACGCCGATGACCAGAAAAACGAAAATCGACGGGCCCAACGCGTGTCGTCCCGCACTCTGAATCATTTGTGGAATGCCGCCAGATATAGTGGCGATCCCGTCTGGATCAACCTGCCAGTTCGAACAGACTGGCTTTGCTGATCCTGAGAACGGTGCCCCGCTTGCTCGCAATCCCGCCCGGCTTTAGACACCCGCATCGACTAGACGACGGAATCGCATGGCCTTCACCCGCACCTATGATGGCGACGAACCCGTTCGCGTGAACAAATGGCTGGGCCAGACCGGCGTCTGTTCGCGGCGCGAGGCAGACACCCTGATCGCCAATGGTCTGGTCTCCATCGATGGCGAGACGATCAGCGACGCCGGCCGAAAGATTCAACCGGGCGAGACCCTGACGCTGAACGACACCGCACAGGCGGCGCTGGCGACGGGCATGACCCTGGTGCTGCACAAGCCGGTAGGTTACGTCTCGGGCCAGCCCGATCCCGGCAAGATTCCGGCCGTGCGACTGCTGAAGACGCCCAATCGTATCGGCGAGGGCGAGACGCCCGCCCGCGACGCCTCTTTGCCCCCGATCGGTCGGCTGGACGAAGATTCACGCGGCCTGTTGCTGCTGTCGTCGGACGGCGTCGTCGCCAAGGCGGTGATCGGCCCGGCGTCCGAACTGGACAAGGAATATCTGGTCGTCGTCGAAGGCCAGATCACCGAAGGCAAGCTCAGCAAGCTGCGCCACGGCCTGTCGCTGAACGACAAGCCGCTGAAGCCCGCCCGCGTCACTCAGACGGGTCCACAAAGCCTGCGTTTCATCCTGACCGAGGGCAAGTATCGCCAGATCCGCCGCATGTGCGAACTGGTCGGTCTTGAGGTCGTGGATCTCTATCGCATCCGCATCGGCCCGCTGGAGCTGGGCGACCTGCCCGAGGGCCGCTGGCGTCACCTGACCAGTCAGGAACGTGCGATGCTGATCGCGGCCTCGACGACGCCGCCAGCGCCCTAAATCGAGCGCCCTAATCGAGCGCTCTGAACCACCGGTCCAGCAGTTGGGCCTCCGCACGGCGCGCCTCGGTGCGTTCGGCGGCCTCGGCGTCCACGCCCCACTGCTCTTCCTGGAACAGTTCGTCGATCCGCGACACGTCGAACGCCGCCCCGCCATCCAACGCCCCCTGCTCCACCGCCAAGGCCAATACGGCCGACCCCAGCAGAGGCACGGCCGTCGCCAGACCGGTCAGGCGGAAATCGTCCAGCGACAGGGCATGCGCTTTCACCTTTGCGATGGCGTCAGGGGACTGCTGCCGATGCACAATGCCTTCAACCGGCTCCAGCACCACACCCATCTCGCGCGCGGCCCAATCGCGCCACGGACCCCACTCCCGCGCCTGCCGTTCGACCAGCGGCGTCGGATGCTCAGCCAGATAGCAGACCACGTCCGATCCGGCATAGGCGGCGATCTCGTCCGCCACCGCATCGCGCGCCGTAATGATCCGGTCGATCGCGGTCGAGGCCAAGCGCGTCGCCGGCATGGTCGACGGATCCAGAAACTGCCCTTGCGCCGCCCATTCGTCGGCGACCAACTGCGCCGCAGCCTGCGTCGGCAAGACCAACGCCGCCTTGTCCGGCGTCTTCGGCGCACGGCCATCTAACAGCACGGCCCAGCCCCCGTCCGCATGCGGCCCCACCGTCGCTTCGGTCCAAAAACGCGAGATGCGATCCGGCGACTGTTCGACGAAACGCGGACGATGCGGGGCGGGTTGATCGGTCATGAGAAGGTCCGTTGGAATCAGGCCGGCACGACGTCGAACGCCAGCGTCAGACGCGACGCCTCGCCGCCGAACGGCTGGGTGCCATGCCACATATAGGAAGGAAACAGCACCAAGGTGCCGGATTGGGGCTGCACGTAGTGTTCTGCCGCCAAGCTCGGCAGGCCGGGCGGCGCGCCGAACCGCAACCAGCCCTCGCGCCCCTCGCCCTGCACCGCCGGCGGCAGTTCGATATGGCAGGCCGAGGACAGCCAGCCGTTCGAATGGATATGGTCGGCGTGAAATCCGTTCGGCCTCAACCGCACCGACCAACTGCCACGGATGCGATAGTCGCCCTTATTGCGCGCTCTCAGCGGATCATCGCCATGGCCCAGCGCCGCCATATAGTCGCGGATCGGCCTGTCGATGGCCTGGAAGAAGGCGCGAATGGCCGGATCGTCGTTCTGGGCCAGGGACGCGCTGGTCTGTGATCCGCCCCGCAGCGACTGTCCCACCGGATGGGTCTTCAATGTGTGCAGATCGTGCAGCGCCTTCGCCAGATCGACCAGATAGGCCTCCAGCGAGGCCCACCCTTCCGGCGCCTCCAGCCGATACGGCCGCACGAAGGCGTCGTAGTCATACAGCTCACAGTATCGAGGATCGCCCAGCATCCGCCACGCCGTCGCCTGAAAGGCCAGCACATGCTGGTTCAGCGGCTCGCGCGCCCTTAGCGCTTCAATGATAGCGAGCGCCGCCTTAGCCTCGCCCAACGCCAGCAGGCATTCGGCTTGGGTCACCATGATCGCCGCGACCTCGCCACCGGCCAGCGCCGCCGCCTGGTTTGCGTGGTCCAGCGCCCGGCGCGGGTCCCGCGTCAGGCACGCCTGCGCCGCCGCCAATTCCCCCGGGCCATCCAGCGGCCCGGCGACCAGGGTGTGATAGGCTCGCTCGCCCTGCCCTGCATATTCCAGCAGCTTCGCCTTGATCTGGCGCAGCAAAGGCGTCGCCAACGATACGGCGATGGCGGCGTCCAGCGGCGCGCAGGCGCCCTCCAGATCGGCGTCGCGCATCCAGATCAACTGGCTCAGATCGCGCAGAGCGTCGCCATAGCCGGGCCGCCGCAGCAGCGCCTGACGATAGGCGTGCTCGGCCTCTTCGAAGCGGCTCTGCGCCTGCAAAGCCCGCGCCAGCACCAGCCAGGTTTCCGGCGCGTCCCCGCCGATGGACATGGCGGCGCGACAGGCGACCTCGGCCTCGGCCGCCCGCCCAAGATCGCCGAAGGTGGACGCCAGATTATGCCACGCCGGCACGCTCTGCGGCCGAACGGCGACGAGGCGCTGCGATAGCGCCGCACTGTCGTCCAGACGCCCCGCCCGCTTCATCAGATCGGCCTGCACTGACAAGGCCTGCCACGGCGCATCGGCCTGCTGCGCTATCGGCGCCAGCAAATCCAAGGCCGCATTAAGCTGCCCGGCGGCGGCCAGAGCCTTGGCCCCTTCGACCCTTGCCTGCCAAACCTGCGCTTGGAGGCCATACATCACCGGATTCGCTTCACGCCCAGGAAGGGATCGTCTTCGGCCTCGTCCTCGGAGAAACCGAAGTGGGCGAAGCCGGCTTTCATCTCGGGGCTCAAGGGAGCGGTGACCTTGAGAACGCCGCCGCGCGGGTGGTCCAGTTCGATGCTGCGGGCGTGCAGTTGCAGCTTCAGGGGGCCTGACAGTTCGCGCGATTTCTCGTCGCCGTATTTCGGATCGCCCAGGATCGGATGGCCGATCCCCGCCATATGGGCGCGCAGCTGATGCGTCCGGCCTGTGAAGGGGCGCAGCGCCATCCATGACGCCCGGTGCGAGGCGCGGCTGATGGTCGAGAACGCTGTTTCGGCCGGTTCGGCGCGCGGGTCCTTGCGCTCGGCCGGTCGCATCATTTCGAAGTCGTTGATGCCGGTCTTCTTCAGCGGCATGTCGATCTGACCCGAATAGGGTTTCGGATTGCCGATGACGATGGCCCAATAGGTCTTCTTGGCCTGCCGCCGCGCAAAGGCGCCCGCTAGTCGCTTGGCCGCCTCCGGCCCCTTGCCCAAGAGCAGAACGCCCGAGGTGTCGCGGTCCAGCCGGTGGACCAGGCGCGGTCGCTCCAATCCCTCGCCCCAGGCCGACAGCAGACGATCGACGTGACGGCTCGTCTTGGTCCCGCCCTGCACCGCCAGGCCATGCGGCTTGTTCAAGGCGATGACCATGTCGTCTTCGTACAGCACCAGCGACTTGGCGAAGGCGATGTCCCTTTCGGACAAGGTGTGGGCGTCCCCCGCTTGGCGAGAGGTGTCATCGGGGATCGGCGGCACGCGCACGGCGGCGCCGGCGGTCAGTCGGCCTTCGGGCTTGATGCGGGCGCCGTCCACGCGGATCTGACCGCTGCGGGCCATTTTTTGCACCTGGATGTTGGACAGGTGCGGCCAGCGCCGGCGGAACCACCGGTCCAGCCGGATGCCGTCCTCGTCCTCGGCGACATAGATCGTCAGGACTTCGCGTTTGGGCGCATCTGCTGCGGGCGGCTGATCGGTCAAGTGGGAACTCCAAAGGCGCGGCGGGCGACCATCAGGCCGACGAACAGGGCCGCGATCGCCAGAACCACCGAGCCAATCACATAGGCCGCGGCCAGGCCGATCTGGCGGCGCTCGATCATCTGCACCGCTTCAAGCGAATAGGACGAAAAAGTCGTGAACCCGCCCAACACGCCGACGGCAGCGAACAGGCGCACCATCTCCTGCTGCGCCCCGCCCCGGAACGCCAGCCAGCCGACGAGCAAACCCATCAGCAGACCCCCGGCGACATTGGCGGCGAAGGTGCCCACGGGCCAACCGGCATTGGGTGCGAGCCGCCCGGCAGCGAGGCCAAGGCCATAGCGCGCCATGGAGCCGATGGCGCCACCTGCCGCAACGAGAAGAAAACGTGTCATCGTGCGGCGATATATACGCCGCCCGCGTCGAAAGCGATGGTCAGCGCGGGATGGAGCTCTGGACCGCGCGCGCGTCATAGGCGTTCGGACGATCCGGCTTCTGGCCGCGTCCCAAAACGACTTCCAGCGTCGTCGAGGTCGGCTGCGGCCCGCTGAAGTTCAGACCGAGGCCCACGCCGACGCCCGAGGCCGAATAGCCGCCATATCTGCTGCTGCCGCCGCCGATGGAAACGCTCGGGCTGACGCCGCCTGCGCCTCCCGGCCGCCCGTCGGTCCAGCTCTGCGTCACCTCGAACCAGTCGTAGCCTTGTTCGGTGGTCAGGTCGGCGGCGCGCACCAGCGCCCAATCAGCGACACGGCCCGCGGCGCCGACGCCGTTGTAGGTGACACGGTAGCGGTTGGATTCAATCCGCTGCTCGGAATACCCCTGTCCGTTCGGTCCCATCTGTGCGCCATAGGGCGCCAGGCTGGCGCAGGCGGTCAAAGCCAGGGCGGAAAGGCCAGTCAGGGCAAGGGCGAGACGCTTCATCAGAGGTATCCTTTCAACGACATAGCGCCGAAACGCACACGGCGTTCCCCGAAGCGCCCGCGCCTAAAGACCCAACGCCGCCCTGAGCGTCGCGAAATCCTCAGGCGGCGGGGCTTCGACCGTGGTCGTCCCGCCCTCGGGATGCGGAAAGCTCAGTTTAGCAGCGTGCAGCATCAGGCGCGGCGCCGGCCCGACCGCCGTGGTCAGGGCGCCGCCGTAGCGCACGTCCCCGATCAACGGCCGACCAATATGGGCCATGTGCACACGCAGCTGATGCATCCGCCCGGTCAGCGGCTCCAGCTCGACCACGGCCCCTTCAGGTCCTGCGGCCAAGGTCCGATAGCGGCTCTGCGACCCTTGCGCGCCCGGCGCGTCAAAGGTGACGACCCGCATATAGCTCTCGCGCCCGATCTCCTCGCGACGCAACGGCGCGTCGATGGTCGCTGCCTTGGGATCAGGCGCGGCCGACAGCAGGGCCAGATACTGTTTCCTGAAACGCCGCATCTGCAACGCCTTGCCCAGAAAACTGGCCGCCGGCTTGGTCTTGGCCGCCAGGATCACGCCCGAGGTGTCGCGATCCAGCCGATGCACCAACTCCGGCCGCTTGCCGTTTGACCGTGCGAACGCCCAAAGCAGGTCGTCCAGCGTATGGGCCTTGATCCGCCCGCCCTGGCTGGACAGCCCCGGCGGCTTTGAGAAGGCGATGACGTGCGCATCCTCGTGGATCACCCACGACCGGACGGCGGCGATATCATCGGATGAAAGATCGGCAGGAACGCGGGTCACGGCGCGTCCATACGCGACGGCGCGCCCTACGTCAGCCCATCAGCGCAGCACGCCGCGTTTGCGCATATTGAACGCATAACCAAACAGTAGAACCGCGATCAGCAGGATGACGATCGGCATCCAGCTCATGGCCGCCAGTTCGGGCGGCGCCGGCGGCGGAGGATCGATCAACTTGCCGTAAATCAGGCTGATCAACGCGCCCAGCAGCGACAGGCCGAAAGCCGGAACCGCCCAGCGCCGGCGTAAAAGCAGCATCACCGAACCGATCACCGCACCCCAGACTCCCAGCGTCCACGGCAGATACATCCAGCCGGGCATGGCCTCGTAATACGCGACCATGGCGTCGTCGAAACCCGCCGCCCGCATGTAGGCCTCGCCCCGCGTCGTAGTCTGGATGAAGTCGAACGCTCCGAACCCGTTCCACAACAAAGACAACACGCCCACCAGCCAAAGATGCCAAGGCGTTTTAACCGTCTCGATCATCGTCCCCTCCCAAGGATGTCAGGCCGGAACGCTAACCGCCTTATCGACTGGCGACAATGAACAGCGTTCAGTCAGTCGCCGGACGCGTCCGCCCCCAGCCGTGCTCGCATCTCGGCCCAGCGCTCCAGACGCGCCTTGACCTTCTCTTCGTGCCCCTCGCCCTTCGGCTTGTAGAAGGTGCGACGGTCCATCTCGTCGGGAAAGAAGTTGGCGCCCGAGAAGCCCTCGGGCGTGTCGGGGTCGTATTGATAGCCCTTGCCGTACCCCAGCGACTTCATCAGCTTGGTCGGGGCGTTGCGGATATGGGCGGGCGGCATAAGCGACCCTGTCTCATAGGCCGCCTTCTTGGCCGCCTTGAACGCCTCATAGACCCCGACCGACTTGGGCGCCGTGGCCAGATGCACCACCGCCTGGGCCAGGGCCAGTTCACCCTCGGGACTGCCCAAGAAATCGTAGGTGTCCTTGGCCGCATTGGCGACCAGGATCGACAGCGGATCGGCCTCGCCGATGTCCTCGACCGCCATCCGCACGATCCGACGCGCCAGATAAAGCGGATCCTCCCCCCCGTTCAGCATGCGCGCCAGCCAATAGAGCGCCGCGTCGGGGTCGGAGCCCCGAACCGATTTATGCAGTGCGGATATGAGGTTATAGTGTTCTTCTCGGCTCTTGTCGTAGGCGGGTGCCCGGCGTTGCAGCACGCCCGCCAGCCCCTGCACGTCCAACTTTTCGCCCTCAGGCAGGTCGAACAGCACCTCCGACATCGTCAGCAGATACCGCCCGTCGCCGTCGGCCAGGGCCAGCATCGCCTGACGGGCCTCCGGGGTCAGCGGCAGGGTCCGGTCCATATGCGTCTCGGCGCGGCTCAGCAGCTGATCCAGGGCATGATCGTCCAGCCGCTTCAGCACATAGACCTGACTGCGCGACAACAAGGCGCCGTTCAGCTCGAAGCTGGGGTTCTCGGTCGTGGCCCCGACCAGTGTCACCACGCCTGCCTCGACGAATGGCAAAAACCCGTCCTGCTGGGCGCGGTTGAAGCGGTGGATTTCATCGACGAACAGCAGCGTGCTCTGTCCCGCCGCCCGCCGCATCCGCGCCGCCTCGAACGCTTTTTTCAGGTCGGCGACGCCCGAAAACACCGCGCTGATCGCCTGATATTCGTATCCCGCCGCCTGGGCCAGCAGCCGCGCAATCGTGGTCTTGCCCGTTCCCGGCGGTCCCCACAGGATCATGGATCCCAACCGCCCGGCCTCGATCATGCGCCGGATCGGCCCGCCTGGCCCCAGCAGATGATCCTGCCCCACCACCTCGTCCAGCGTGCGCGGACGCAGGCGGTCGGCCAATGGGGCGTCGGGGGGCAGAATGCCGGAAGCTTCGAACAGATCGCTCATGGGTGCGACCTATGTAGGCGTTCGCCAACGGCTTTTCACGCGCTAGTATCGCATCCCGACACGGAGACCGCCCTCATGACCGACGCCAAGCCTAACCAGGGTCCGACTTCCGGCGTGACGCCCCATCTGACCATCCCGTCGCGCGGGGCGTCGGCGGCGATCGACTTCTACATCATCGCCTTCGGCGCCGAGGTTCTGGATCGCCGTCTGGCGGACGACGGCGAGCGACTGATGCACGCCCACCTGAGGATCAACGGCGCCAGCGTCATGTTGAATGACGAGTTTCCGGAATACGGCGGCTCGCAGGATGTGCGGCCCGCCGGCGTCACCTTGCATCTTCAGGTCGCCGATCCCGACGCCTGGTGGACCCGCGCCATGACCGTCGGCGGCGCCGAACCCGTCCTGGACATGGCGGACCAATTCTGGGGCGACCGCTACGGCGTCCTTCGCGACCCCTTCGGCCACACCTGGTCGATCGGCGGGCCGACGAAGGGGTGAACGGCTAAACCGTTGGCGACCCAGCCAATCTCGCGAAATAGTTGGCGACGTATTTGCGGTAGATCGGCCTCAGCGCCGTATCGAACCAGGGGTCTTCCAGCGTCATCTCCCTGCGTGCCAAAGCCGTTTGAGCCACCTGCTCGACATCGGGCGTCGCCGACAACCGACCCGACAAGATCGCCTCCCGATAGCGCCCGCCTGTGATCACCTCGAACTCGCACCATTCATCATAGAGACAGCAGAGGATGGCGATGGCCGAACCGGCGCGCAGCAGCTGAAGATCGACCAGAGGCGCATAGCCTGGCGGCGTATCCAACACAGCATCGACGAATCGTAACGGATCGAAGCGCAAGTCTGCATCCACCGCATGGCCGAACCCGGCATATGACTCGGCCATATCGGCATAAAGCAGCAAGATGTCGCGGATCGCGTCGATCGCCTCGGCCCGGTTCTCGGATGTGATCGAGTGCCGCAATGACGCGCCTTACCTCAGCACGCCACGGATCTGACGGCCGCCGCGGTTGACCACGACCTCCCATGGGCCGCGACCGGAACTGGCGGCCTCGACATCGCGGGCCGAGCCGATGGCGCGGCCGTTGATGCTGACGATCAGGTCGTTCTGGCGGAAGCCCGCACGGGCGGCGTAGCCTCGGCCCGAGACGCCGGTGACGATGACGCCCGTCGCGAACGGATCGCCGCCCAGGCGGTCGGCCAGAGCCGGGCTGAGCGCCACGACCTCGGCGCCGGCGAAGGGGCCGGACTGGATCGTCACCCCCTGCTTGGGATCTGCGTCGCCCGGCAGGGTCTGCACCCGCGCCGTCACGGTTTGGGCCCGACCGTCGCGCAGGATGGACACCTGCACCTGATCGTTCGGATTGCGCGATCCGACGCGATAATTCAGTCCGTTCTGGTCGTTGATCTCCTGACCATCGACGGCGGTGATGACATCGCCCTGACGAATGCCAGCGCGCGCGGCCGGACCGTTGACGTAGACGTCGGTGACGACCAGTCCCTGCGGCCGGCTCAGGCCCAGGCTGCCAGCGATGTCGCCAGTCACGGTGTCGCCCTTCACGCCTAGCCAGGGCCGCACCACAGCCGTCGCGCCGCCCAGGGCGCTGTCGACGACTCGCTTGACCATGGCCGCCGGCACGGCGAACCCAACCCCGGCCGAGGAGCCCGAGCGCGAGAAGATGGCGGTGTTGATGCCGATCAGGTCGCCGTCCATGTCCACGAGCGCCCCGCCCGAGTTGCCGGGGTTGATGGCCGCGTCGGTCTGGATGAAGGAGCCGCTGTCGGAAATGCCGGTCTCGGTCCGGTTCAGGGCCGAGATGATGCCGTTCGTCACCGTCTGACCCACGCCGAACGGATTGCCGATGGCCAGGACCAGATCGCCGACCTGCTGCTCTTCCTGATCGTCGATGGCCAGCACCGGCAAGCGGTCGCTAACGTTTTCCAGCCTCAGCACCGCAATGTCGCTGCGTTCGTCGGCCAGGATGACGGTGGCGGGAAACTCGCGACGATCGTTCAGCACGACCTTGATCTGCTGGGCGCCGTCGATGACGTGGTTGTTGGTCACCACAATCCCGTCAGAGCGTACGATCACACCAGAACCGACCGATTCCGCCACTCGCGCCTGGGGAATGCCGCCGCCGAAGAACTGGAAGAACGGATCGGCCTGCACTCGCTGCACGCTGCGCGCCGAGATATTGACCACGGCCGGCGCGGCGGATCGCACCACCGGCGCGAAGCTGGACTTCATCCCCGCCGCATCGGCCGGGGCGGTGCGTGTCGGCTGGGCGAACTCGCCCTCCTGCGCCTTCGAATTCGAGGGATTGCCGCACGCCGACAGGGCGAAGGCGGCGGCGAGCACGATCGATCGGGTCTTCATGGGCATCCGAGACTGGGGCATCCGAGACTGGCAAGAGTAGAATGACGCCATTCCGCACCCGGTTTCGGGCCGGATCAGGGCGTGTGACTGTCATCAACGGACAAGCTTTACAGCCGTTCCGTTCGGCCCTGTGCCTGCCATATTTGCCCTTCGCGCGCAGGATCGCTACATCCGGCGCAACTCCCCATTCAGACGAACCCGAAGGGCGCACCGCACCTCATGGCGCAGCAATATATTTTCCAGATGCAGGGTCTGACCAAGACCTTCCCCGGCGGCCGCAAGATCTTCGAGAACATCTGGCTCAGCTTCTACAACGACGCCAAGATCGGTGTCGTCGGCGTCAACGGCTCGGGTAAGTCCACCCTGCTGAAGATCATGGCCGGCCTGGACAACGAGTTCAACGGCGAGGCCCGCGCCGCCGACGGCATCAAGCGCGGCTATCTGGAGCAGGAGCCCCAGCTCGATCCGGCTCTGAACGTGCGCCAGAACGTCGAGGCCTGGTGTGAAGAGAAGCAGTGGGTCAACCGCTTCAACGAAGTCGCCGCCGAACTGGGCGAGAACTACACCGACGAGCTGATGGAGGAGATGACCTCCCTCCAAGAAAAGATCGACGCTGGCGACGTCTGGGACATCGACGCCCGGATCGACCAGGCCATGGGCGCCCTTCGCTGCCCGCCCGACGATTGGGAAGTCACCAACCTGTCCGGCGGTGAGAAGCGCCGCGTGGCCTTGGCCCGCCTGCTGCTGTCCAAGCCCGACATGCTGCTGATGGACGAACCGACCAACCACCTGGACGCCGAATCCGTCGCCTGGCTGCAGCACCACCTGGAAAACTTCCCCGGCTGCGTCATCCTGGTCACCCACGACCGCTACTTCCTGGATCAGGTCACCAAGTGGACGCTGGAGCTGGACCGCGGCAAGGGCCACCCGCACGAGGGCAACTATTCCTCGTGGCTGGAAGCCAAGCAGAAGCGCGTCGTGCAGGAGCAGTCGGAATCCGAAGCGCGTCAGCGCGCTCTCACCCGCGAACTGGAATGGGTCCGTTCGGGCGCCAAGGCCCGTCAGGCCAAGTCCAAGGCCCGTCTGGCCGCCTACGAGCGGATGGTCGAGGAACAGGAATCGATGCGCGGCGCCCAGACGCACGCCCACATCCAGATCCCGCCCGGACCGCGCCTCGGCAACGTCGTTCTGGAAGTCGAGGGTCTGCAGAAGTCGTTCGGCGACAAGACCCTGTTCGACAACCTGACCTTCAAACTGCCGCCCAACGGCATCGTCGGCGTCATCGGCCCGAACGGCGCCGGCAAGTCGACCATGTTCAAGCTGATCACCGGCCAGGAACAGCCAGACGGCGGTTCGATCCGCGTCGGCGAGACGGTCAAACTGGCCTATGTCGACCAGTCGCGCGACGACCTGAAGCCAGACGAAACCATCTGGCAGGCCATCTCGGGCGGCACTGACGTGATGATGGTCGGCAAGCGCGAGATCAACACCCGCGCCTATGTCGGCAGCTTTAACTTCAAGGGCGGCGATCAGCAGAAGAAGGTCGGCCAGCTGTCGGGCGGTGAGCGCAACCGCGTCCACCTGGCCAAGACCTTGGCCTCGGGCGGCAATCTGATCCTGCTAGACGAACCGACCAACGACCTTGACATCGAAACCCTGCAGAACCTCGAAGAGGCCCTGGAAGAGTTCGCGGGCTGCGCCGTGGTCATCTCCCACGACCGCTGGTTCCTTGACCGTCTGGCCACCCACATCCTCGCCTTCGAGGGTGACGGCCATGTGGAATGGTTCGAGGGCAACTTCGAAGCCTACGAACAGGACAAGATGCGTCGCCTGGGCGCCGACAGCATCATTCCCAAGCGCATCCAGCACCAGAAGTTCGGCCGCTGATCGCCTGACCTGACAAGAGGAGCCGCTGCATGACCCAACGCCCCGCCGTTCTCATCATGCAGCGGCATCTCGCCCCGCTCTCGGGATTTCTGGAGAGCGCCTACGACGTCTATCGCTTCTGGGAAGGTCCGCCGATCGAGGCCGCCCACGACATCCGCGTCATGGTCGTCGCCGGCGAGGCGACGCTGGACAAGGCGCTGATCGAACGCCTGCCCAATCTCGACCTGATCGCCTGTTTCACCTCCGGCTATGACGGGATCGACATTGACTGGTGCCGCCAGCGCGGCCTGCCCGTCACCCACGCTCCCGGCGTCAATCACGAGGATGTCGCCGATCACGCCCTGGGCCTGATCCTGGCCGCGCGCCGTCAGATCGCCTCAGGCGACCGTCAGGTTCGCGCTGGCGGCTGGACCTTCGAGACCCGCACTATCACGACGTCGCTCGCCGGACAGAAGCTGGGCATCGTCGGCTTGGGCCACATCGGCAAGGCCGTCGCCGACCGCGCCGAGGCCTTCCGCATGGCGGTCAGTTGGTGGGGGCCGCGTCCCCATGACGCCAAATGGCCGCGCGCCGACAGCCTGCTGGCGCTCGCCAAGGCCAGCGACATCCTTGTCGTCGCCTGCAAGGCGGATGAGACCAATCGTGGCCTGATTTCACGGGACATTATCGAGGCGCTTGGCCCCGACGGCCTGCTGGTCAACGTCTCGCGCGGCCAGGTCGTGGACGAGAATGCACTGATCGCCGCCCTGAAATCAGGAACATTGGGTCAGGCCGCCCTGGACGTCTTCATCGAAGAGCCGACAGATCCGGCCCGCTGGGCCGACGTTCCCAATGTCATTCTCACGCCCCACACCGCCGGGGCCACGACCGCCGGGGTGCAGGGCATGCTGATGCTGCTGATCGAAAATCTGCAGGCGCATTTCGCGGGCGAGCCGCTGAAGACGCCCGTCGTCTGACTTCAGCGGGGCCGCTGCGGCCGCTCGTCCGCCGTCACCACGCCGTCGCCGTTCTTGTCCATCGCCTTGAAGGCGGCGGCGAGACCCACATCGAACTCCTCGCGAGTGATGCGTCCGTCTGCATCGGCGTCGAAGCGCGCCAGCATCCGACCGCCGCGCGCATTGGCCAGTTCGCTGGCATCGACCACGCCGTCTTCACTGGCGTCCAGACGGTTGAACATCTGGGTCATGCGCGCCTGCATCTGGGCCAGACTTTCGCGCTCCGGCGGCCGCATCTGTCCGCCCATAGGCCGCCCCGACATTTCAGGGGCCGAAGTCTCTGGAAAGTCGCTCTGGGCCAACGCCGGACTGGCGGCGGCGAGAGCAAGGGCGGCGATGAACAGGCTACGCATAAGATCACTCCAAGACGGGTCTGCTGGCTTTAACGCGCGCACGAACCATTCCCGTCGACGCGTTTCCAAGAAACCGATTTCACTTGCCAAATCATATAAGGATATCTTTATATGAGCATATGAGTTTGTCCGCCGATCAGACTGTCGAAGCCCTCCGCGCCGCCGGCGAACCCACCCGTCTGCGCGTCCTGTCCCTGCTGGCGGGCGAAGAGCTTTCGGTCATGGAAATGTCGCGCATCCTGGACCAGAGCCAACCCCGCGTGTCGCGCCATCTGAAGCTGATGACCGACGCCGGACTGATCGAGCGCTTTCCCGACGGCGCCCGCGTCTATTACCGCCTGTCACACGACGCCCAGGCGCGCCGGCTGATCGACACGGTGCTGGACATCCTGGCTGAGGACGCGGGCGAGGCCGACCATCGCCGTCTGGACGAGGTCCGCAAGGACCGCGAGGAAGCCGCCGCCAGCTATTTCGAACAGGTCGCGCCCCAGTGGGACCGTCTGCGTTCCCTCTATGTCAGCGAAAGCGCTGTCGAGGCGGCGCTGGAAAAGGCTGTGGGGCCCGGCCCCTTTGAACGCGTCGTCGATCTGGGCACGGGTTCTGGCCGGATGCTGACCCTGTTCGGCAAGAAGGCCAAGATGTCGGTCGGGCTGGATCTCAGCCAGAACATGCTGAACATCGCCCGCACCAACGTCACCAAGGCGGGCGTGGAGCAGGTCGAACTGCGCCACGGCGATATCTTCGCTACCCGTCTTCCCGCCGCCAGCGCCGATCTGGTGATCGTGCATCAGGTGCTGCACTACCTGTCCGATCCGTCCGCCGCCGTCGCCGAGGCCGCGCGTCTGGTCAGTCCGGGCGGCCGCCTGGTCATCATCGACTTCGCCCCGCACGACTTCGAACATATGCGTGAGGCGCATCAGCATCGTCGCCTGGGCTTCGCCGACAGCGAGATCAACGGCTGGCTGATTGACGGCGGCCTGACGCCATCGGCCCCCATCGCCCTGCCCCACGACGCCGAGGGCCTGACCGTGACCATCTGGACGGCGGAACGCCGCGTCCAGGACAGAAAGACCGCCTGATGGCCTCCTCCGCCTCCCTCAATTTGGCCGACGCCCGCGCCCTGCTGCTGTCGCCGCTTGGCCCTGTTGCCCGCGCCGGATCGAACCGCGACGCTGTGCGCGTCTCGTTCGAATTCTTTCCGCCCAAGACCGATGAGGCCGAGGCCAATCTTTGGAAGGCGATCCGCCGTCTGGAGCCGCTGAACCCCGCCTTCGTCTCCGTTACCTACGGCGCCGGCGGTTCGACCCGCGAGCGGACCCACCGCACGGTCCAGCGCATCATCACGGAAACTTCGCTGCGCCCCGCCGCCCACCTGACATGCGTCGAGGCCAGCCGCGAAGAGGTCGATGAGGTCATTGAAGGCTACAAGACGATCGGCGTCGATCACATCGTGGCCCTGCGCGGCGATCCGCCCGGCGGCGCTGGCATCGGCGGGGTCTATCAGCCGCGCGCCGACGGCTATGCCAACGCCACGGAACTGACCGCCGCCATCAACCGCATCGGAGGATTCGACGTCACGGTCGGCGCCTATCCCGAACGCCACCCCGAAAGCCCCTCCATCGACCACGACATCGAGGTGCTGAAGGCCAAGGTCGACGCCGGCGCCACGCGCGCTGTCAGCCAGTTCTTCTTCGATATCGACGCCTTCTTGCGGTTTCGCGATCGGGTGCGGGCGGCGGGCGTCACCATTCCTCTGATCCCCGGCGTCATGCCGGTGTCCAACTTCGCCGGTCTTCAGCGGATGTGCGGTGCCTGCGGCGCTAGCATTCCCGACTGGCTGAAGGCGCATTTCGACGGCCTGGACGACGATCCTGAGACCCGCAAACTGCTGGCCGCCTCCGTCGCCGCCGAGACCTGCGCGCGTCTGCAGGAAGAGGGCTTCTCGGACTTCCACTTCTACACCCTGAACCGCGCCGACTTGGTCTATGCGATCTGTCGCGTTCTGGGCGTGCGCGAGACGGCGGCAGCTCAATGACCGCTTCTCTAACTCGGGCAGAACGCATCGCCGCCCTGCATCAGGCGGCCAAGGAACGCATCCTGGTCCTCGATGGCAGTTGGGGTGTCATGATCCAGCGGCGCGGCTTGGACGAGGCCGACTTCCGCGCCGACCGCTTCGTCGCCGGCAATGGCTATGACGAGAAACATCAGATGAAGGGGAACAACGACATCCTCTGCATCACCCGGCCCGATGTCATCGCCGACCTGCACGACCAGTATTTCGCCGCCGGCGCCGACATCAGCGAAACGAATACCTTCTCCGGCACCACCATCGCCCAGGAGGACTATGCCCTGGACGCCCAGGCGGTGTGGGACATCAATCTGGAGGGCGCCAGACTGGCCCGCGCCTCGGCCGACCGCTGGACGGAAAAGGAGCCGCACAAGCCCCGCTTCGCGGCCGGCTCCATCGGCCCGCTGAACAAGATGCTGTCCATGTCGTCCGACGTGAACGACCCCGGCGCCCGCAGCGTGACCTTCGACCAGGTCTATGAGGCCTATCGCCATCAGGTGAAGGCGCTCAACGAGGGCGGGGTCGATCTCTATTTGATCGAGACCATCACCGACACGCTGAACTGCAAGGCCGCGATCAAGGCGATCAAGGACCTGGAAGACGAAGGCATGGACGCCCTGCCCATCTGGATCTCGGGCACCATCACCGACCGCTCGGGCCGCACCTTGTCGGGCCAGACGGCCGAGGCCTTCTGGAACAGCGTACGCCACGCCAAACCGTTTGCCGTCGGCTTCAACTGCGCCCTGGGCGCCGACCTGATGCGACCCTTCATCGCCGAGCTGAGCCGCTTCGCCGACACTCTGGTCGCCGCCTACCCGAACGCCGGCCTGCCCAACGCCATGGGCCAGTACGACGAGGAACCGCACGAGACCGCCCACTTCATCGAGGAATGGGCCGCCTCCGGCCTGGTCAACATCGTCGGCGGCTGCTGCGGCACGACGCCGGACCACATTCGTCACGTCGCCGAAGAGGTCGCGCCGCTGAAGCCCCGCGCCATCCCTGAACGGCCGGTGGCCCTGCGTCTGAGCGGCCTCGAACCTTTTGAGCTCGTGGCTTGAACGCATGCTGATAGTTCAGACCTATTTGGGGCAAGTCCCAGGCGGAGCTCACTGCTTTGTCTATTACCTATACGGCGCAGGCGGCCATGATCGCTTTTCGGCTGAGATTGAGCCTGCACTTGCCCGATTGGGCGATGCGTTTGGCAGTCGCATTCATCTTTTCGGGCCGCACGGTGCGAGCGCACAACGAATTTCCCGCGAGATAACGGATAAGTACGGCGAGCTTTGGTGGGACGTTATGAAACGGTGCCCAGGTCTCTTGGTCCTTCGAGAGCCTTTCTCCGACTTCGACCCAGCACGCGATGAAGGACTCTTTATCAGTTTGAGCAAGAAGCCAAAAGAGACGCTTCTGGAGGTGGAGCGTATTCTGATTGAACAAGATCAAGCAGAGTTCGCCAAACGAGATTTGTTTACCCCTCCCCCCACGATCTTCGATCTGCTCCGCAAGCATGTTGAGGTCAGCATCAACGTCGGCCCAATTTCTGTAAAGTTTCGCTGATGCGACCCACCTTCATCAACGTCGGCGAACGGACCAACGTCACCGGCTCGGCCAAATTCCGCAAGCTGGTGGTCGAGGGCGACTATTCCGCCGCGCTGGACGTCGCCCGCCAGCAGGTCGAGGCGGGCGCCCAGATCATCGACGTCAATATGGACGAGGGGCTGCTGGACGGCGTCGTCGCCATGCGGACCTTCCTGAACCTGATCGCGGCCGAGCCCGACATCGCCCGCGTGCCGATGATGATCGACAGTTCCAAGTGGGAGGTGATCGAGGCAGGCCTGAAGTGCGTCCAGGGCAAGCCCATCGTCAATTCGATCAGCATGAAGGAGGGCGAGCAGGCCTTTCGCGACCATGCGATCAAATGCCTGCGCTACGGCGCCGCCGTCGTGGTCATGGCCTTCGACGAGGTCGGTCAGGCCGACACCGCCGCGCGCAAGATCGAAATCTGCACCCGCGCCTACAACATTCTGGTCAACGAGGTCGGCTTCCCGCCCGAGGACATCATCTTCGACCCCAACATCTTCGCCGTGGCGACCGGGATTGAGGAGCATGACAACTATGCCGTCGACTTCATCGAGGCGACGCGGGAGATCAAACGCACCCTTCCCTACGCTCGCGTCTCGGGCGGGGTGTCGAACGTCTCGTTCAGCTTCCGCGGCAACGAGCCGGTGCGCCGCGCGATCCACAGCGTCTTCCTGTACCACGCCATCAACGCCGGCATGGACATGGGCATCGTCAACGCCGGCGACCTGCCGGTCTATGACGACATCGACGCCGAGCTGCGCGAGGCGGTCGAGGATGTGATCCTGAACCGGCCGCAGCGGACCAATGTCTCGAACACCGAGCGGCTGGTCGACATGGCGCCCCGCTACAAGGGCGAGAAGGGCCAGGCCCGCGTCGTCGATCTGAAATGGCGCGAACAGCCGGTCGGCAAGCGGATCGAACACGCTCTGGTCAACGGCATCACGGAGTTCATCGAGGCCGACACCGAAGAGGCGCGCCTGGCGTCCGAGCGCCCGCTGCACGTCATCGAAGGCCCGCTGATGGACGGGATGAACGTCGTCGGCGACCTGTTCGGCTCGGGCAAGATGTTCCTGCCGCAGGTGGTGAAGTCCGCCCGCGTGATGAAACAGGCCGTCGCCTGGCTGGAGCCGTTCATGGAGGCCGAAAAGGCCGGCAAGCCGCGAGAGCAGGCGGGTCGAATCCTGATGGCGACCGTCAAGGGCGACGTCCACGACATCGGCAAGAACATCGTCGGCGTCGTGCTGCAATGTAACAACTACGAGGTCATCGACCTGGGCGTCATGGTCCCGGCCGACCGCATCCTGGACGAGGCCAAGGCCCACAACGTCGACATCATCGGCCTGTCGGGCCTGATCACGCCGTCGCTGGACGAAATGGTTTTCGTCGGCGCCGAGATGGAACGGCGCGGCTTCGACATCCCTCTGCTGATCGGGGGCGCCACCACCAGCCGCACCCATACGGCGGTCAAGATCGAGCCCGCCTATCGCCGGGGCTCGACCACCTATGTCGTCGATGCGTCGCGCGCCGTCAGCGTCGTTTCGGGCCTGCTGTCCAAGACCGAGCGCGCGAAGAACGAGGCCGCCACTCGCGACGAATACATCCGCATCCGCGAGCAATATGCCCGCGGCCAGGAGGTGAAGGCCCGCGCCACCCTGACTCAGGCGCGCGAGAACCGTTTCCGCATCGACCCCGACCAGCCCATGCCTGGCAAGCCGTCCTTCCTCGGCGTGAAGGCGTTCGAGGCCTGGGACCTGCAGGATCTGGCCGACCACATCGACTGGACCCCCTTCTTCGCCAGCTGGGAGCTGATCGGCCGCTATCCGCTGATCCTGGACGACGAGATCGTCGGCGAGGCCGCCCGCGACCTGTTCGCGGACGCTCAGGTCATGCTGAAGCGGATCGTCGAAGAAAAGTGGTTCACGGCCAAAGGCGTCGTCGGCTTCTGGCCCGCCCGCGCCGTCGGCGACGACATCGCCGTCTTCAGCGACGAAGGCCGGTCGCAGGAAATCGCCCGTTTCCACACCCTGCGCCAGCAGATCAAGAAGTCGAACGGTAAGCCGAACCTGGCTCTGTCCGACTTCATCGCCGATGAGGGGGACGACTATCTCGGCGCCTTCGCCGTCACGGCTGGGCACGGCGAGCTGGAAGTCGCGAAACGGTTCAAGGATGCCGGCGACGACTATTCCGCCATCCTCGCCACCGCCTTGGCTGACCGTCTGGCCGAAGCCTTCGCCGAACGGCTGCACAAGGAGGTCCGCACCACCCTGTGGGGCTATGCCGCCGATGAGACGTCCGATATCGATGCTCTGATCGCCGAACAATATCAGGGTATCCGCCCTGCCCCTGGCTATCCGGCCCAGCCCGATCACACAGAAAAAGCCACCCTGTTCCGCCTGCTACAGGCCGAAGACAATGCCGGCATGGCCCTGACCGAGAGCTTCGCCATGACCCCGCCCGCCTCGGTTTCGGGCCTCTACTTCGGCCATCCGGGCAGCCACTATTTCGGCGTCGGCAAGATCGATCTGGACCAAGTCGAGGACTACGCCCGGCGCAAGGGTTGGGACGTCGCCACGGCTGAGCGCTGGCTGGCCCCCATCCTCAACTACGATCCCTACGCCGCCAAACGCGAAACGGCGGCTTGAGCTGGGCTCAAGCCGCCGTCTGTCATCCGGTAACCGCCGAACCGATCAGTTGATGCCGACGCTCTCCAGCGTGGCGGGCGGCGTGGTGATATTGTCGCGCAGGCGGCGCGCGGCGTGCTCGCACCGGCCCGGCAGACCGAAGAACAGGCCGAACGACTGACTGCGCGCCTCGGCGTCGGGATTGGCCATCAGCGGGGCCCATTGCGCCTTGACGGCGGCGACGGCCTGCTCGGCCTCGGCCTTCGAATCCGCCGATTGGCGCGGCGCAGCCGCCGCCAGGGCGCTGCGGAAATCCTGGGCTTCGAGACGACCCAGGCGCACCAACTCGACATCCTCCGGCGCGCGCGACGTCAGCGTCTCGCCCAGATCGGCATGGCCGGTCACCAGCGCATCGCACCAGGCCACCAGCGGATAGTCAGCGCTCGGCGCGCCGCGCGGCAGCGGCCGTGCATAGGCGATGGCCTCGCGCGTCTTCAATGCATCTGCAGTCTCGCCCGAGCGATTGCCCGTCACGATCGGCCCATCCTGAGTTTGAGCGACCGCCGCGCCGGCGGCCAGCAGCGACAGGACCGACAGTCCGGGAACGACAAATTTCAGCATAATCTTCCTTGAAGGAGCGCGCCGCAAACCGGCGACGATCCGTAACGCTCGCCCGCGCGAATGGTTTTTCTACGGCGCCGCTTAAACGAAAAAGGCGGCGGAGCGTTGCTCCGCCGCCTCAGTCTCGTGTCGTTGACCGGCCTTAGAACTTGGCGGTCAGACCGACGTAGTAACGGCGACCCAGCACGTCATAGGTCGACGGGTCGGTGTTGGCCTGAACGCCCGGAACGAAGACGTTCGGCTGTTCGTCGGTCAGGTTGTTCACACCGCCACGCAGCGACACCGTGTCGTTGATGGACCACGAACCGTTCAGATCGAAGTAGTCGATGGAAGGCAGAACCTCGGTGGTGTTGATCACCGTGATTTCGCCAACCCGACGCCAGCGTGCGCCGACCGAGAACGGACCGCTCGCCCAGGTCACCGACGTCAGAGCTTTCCATTCCGGGAAGGTGTTTCCGAAGGTGCTGTCGATCGTGCCCGTACGGTCCGTGAAGGCGCCGCCTTCGACGACGTTGTCTTCATAGTTCTCCAGCCAGCTGATGACCGTGTTGAACTTCAGACGACCCCAGTCACCACCACCGATGTCGGCGATGTTGAAGGCCCAGTCGGCCTGGAAGTCGACGCCAGACGTCTTGATCATGCCAAGGTTGGCCTGATTTTCGATCGCGCCGACAATGTTGCCGGACAGCGGATCGCGGCTGAACAGCTGGCAATAGCTGTTGGCGTTGCTGAAGGTGGGGTTTTCGCCGGTGACGTTGAAGCAGCCGGCCAGCGAGTCGTCGGCCGCAATCGATCCGATCGCGTCGGTGATCTCGATGTTGTAGTAGTCGATCGAAGCCGAGAAGCCCGACAGCCAAGGCGACGCGAACTGCGATTGATACACCAGACCGGCCGACCAGCTGTCCGACGTCTCTTCAAACAGGTTCGGGTTACCGCCGGTGCGGCTTTCGACCTGGTTGTTGGAGAAGGTGTAGCGATCGATCGCCTGAGGCGAAATGCCTTGCGCCAAGCACAGTGCACGGACGGCGGCGGCGTTAGACCCCTGGCGGAAGCTGCTGCGGATGTCGCAGGGATCACCGCCAGTGCCCGTCGCCGACGGCGCGCCGATGCTCGGGAAGTTCGTGCTTGCGGTGGCGAACAGTTCGCCGATCGAAGGTGCACGGACCGAGCGGCTATAACCGCCACGTGCGCGCAGGCCGCCAGCGACAGTCCAGTCTAGCTCCGCACGATAGGCCTGCGTACCGCCAGCGGTGCTGTAGTCGGCGTAACGATAGCCGAGGTTCAGATCCAGTTGCTCGACAAAAGGCAGATCCGAGAGCAGCGGGACCAGCGCTTCGATAAACAGTTCCTTGGAGTTCGTACCACCGCTCAGCGAAGGCGTCGGGTTGAAGCCGGCGATTTCCGAACCACCGACGTTGCCGCCGTCCGGCTGGCCATTTGCGCCCAAGTGAGGCGTGACGGCGTTTTGTTGAGCGAGCGAGGAGTCCGCGCCGAAGGCGAAATCGTCTTGGCGATACTGAGCGCCGAGGGCGACACGAACTTCACCGGCCGGCAGATCGAACGCCTTGCCTTGCAGCGACGCTTCAATGACGCGTTGTTCGGTCACGGTCGAGTTACGCGCCGAACGACCGATGTAGTTGATGCACTCCGCCGACAGGTCCGTCACGCCAAACGGATCGAAGCCGCCCGCGCACAAGCTGCGTCCGCCGTCCGCAGCGTCCAGCAGTCGCTGAACCGACGAGCGAGACACGTTGCCCGTTTGAGTGGTCGTATTGGAAACGCGGCCATACGAACCGTAAACGTCGTACGTCCAGGTGCTTTGCGGAACCTGACCACGGACGCCCGTGGTGATCTGATAGATGTTGTACTCTTCCGTCGAGTGACGTCCGCCCAGCGCGGTGAAGCGCTTGTTCAGCAGGAACGAGCCGTTTGGATTAGCGCGCGAGTTTAGGAATCTGCGGAGATCAGCCGTGATGAACGGGTTGGTCGCCGGGACGCGGAAGCCGGTGCCGCTGGCCGCGGGGCTAGCCGCCAGTTCGGTATCGGCGACATACTGGGTGAACAATGCGTTGGCATAGACCTCGGCGTTGTCATTGATCTTGTAACGACCACCACCGTAGACGTTGTAACGGTCAAGCGGCAGTTGCAGATAGTTAAGCGGACCCGTGTTGAACGTATAGTTGGCGCCGGGCGCCGTGTATTCCGCGCCGGCTCCAGCCGGATTCTTGACGTTCAGCTTGCCGGTATACGAGAACAGGGTGTTGTCATCGTTGAAACCGAACGCGCCCGTTTCGACCAGGGTCGGGCTGTTGAAGTAAGATCTGACCAAAGCCAGGCTTGGCAGGTTGTTTGAGTCGAAGATCGTCGAACCCAGGGGCGAAGTGCCCGACGGACCGGACACCGCCGAGAAGTCACGCGCGGCGTTGAAGATCACATCGCGTGTCGAACGGCCGAGCGACAGCACCATGTTGCCGCGGTCATCGTCGAAGTTGCCGCCGACGGTGACCGAATAGCTTTCGGTCTTGCCGTCGCTGCGATCGGTTTCACCGTATTGGGCGTCGACCTGAACGCCCGAGAAGTTCTCGTCGAGGATGAAGTTTGCGACGCCAGCCAGGGCGTCCGAACCATAGGCCGCCGAAGCGCCGCCCGAGATGACTTCGATGTTCTTGATCAGGGCAGTCGGGATCAGGTTGACGTCAACCGAACCGTCCGAGTTCGACGGCACAACGCGACGGCCGTTCATCAGAACCAGCGTGCGGTTCGAGCCGAGGTTACGCAGGTTGATGTTGGCCTGGCCGCCATTGGACGGGTTGTTCGAGGTCGACGAGATCGACGGTGTGAACTGCGGCAGATCGTTGATCAGGGTGTCGATCGTGACCGAACCCGTCGCCTGGAAGTCCTGGGCGGTGACCGTGACGATCGGGCTGGTCGAACGATAGTCCTGACGCGCGATGCGCGAACCCGTGACGACGATCTCGCCGACGTCGGTCGCTTGGTCGTCAGCCGACTGTGCGAACGAGGGCGTAGCGGCCATCGCCAAAGCGGCGCCGCCGATGATCGTGGTTGCCAGCAGGCCGCGACGATATCTGTTGGTGTTCAAGGCTTGTTCTCCCAGAAGAGCCAAGATCGTTAGAAACGAACTGCTCAATACATTAGCCATTTGCCGACCATGCGATCGGTTGGGCGCGAGAGCATACCAACGCAGGCAGCAAGTCCAGCGAGAAGGTGGCGCTTGAACACATTGGAGACACGCCTGTCGCAAAGACGACACACCGTAGTCGATACAGCGACATCGGACACGACCCGAATTCTAGTGATATACTGGCCGCCAACTTAATCAGATGAAGAAGATTATGCCCCGTCCAGATGGAAGACACGCCAAAAAAATCGCTGTTCTATCGGTTGCATCGGTTATTTTTGCGTCAAACCAGGCCTTAGCGCAGCAAGGTTTGTCTTCGTCAGGGAACGACCTGGTCGGAGCCGTGACGCAATGCACGACGATCGCGGCCGATGCCGCCCGACTGGCGTGCTTCGACGCCGCCGCGGCTCGATTGGCGGCCGCCGGCGAGGTTGCGATCGTCAGCCGGCAGGATGTGGAACAGAATCAACGTCGACTGTTCGGCTTCAACGTCACGGGCTTGAACCCCTTCAGCGGCTCAGGGGGATCAGAAGAGTTGCAGTCCATCTCGGCGACGATGACATCGGCCCGAAACCTTGGCAGGGGCGAATGGTCCATCACGCTGGATGACGGCTCGGTATGGCGAAAGACCGACGGCGTGGATGTGCTCTTTTCGGCGAACCGGCAGTATCCGGTGACCGTGCGCAGGGCTGCGCTCGGAAGCTACATGATGAAGGTGGCGAACGATCCACCTTTCCGAGTCCGCCGCGAGTAGGTCTCTAGCGTTGGATCATCACCCGCGCCGCATAGGGCGCGGGCTCCGGCGTGCAGGAGGCGGCGATCAGTTGCACCGCAGCGAGACACAGGATCGCCGCCGCGACGAACGGAAGCCGATTTGATACAGCGTTAGCGATCGAACGGGCCATTGTGGGCGCTCCAGGCATGATTACCGAGACGTTAACGCAAGCTCTGCGCCAAACGCGGCCGTGACGATGATCCCTTTCGTGAGGACGTTCGATTTCGCCTATGGGCGGCGCGATCAAGTGTCGCCGTTGATCCAGCGGGTGATCGCCGACAATCCGGGGCCTTTCACCTTCACCGGGACGGGGACCTATATCGTCGGCCGACCGGATCAGGGGGCCGAGGTCGCGGTGATCGATCCGGGGCCGCTGGATGAAGCGCATCTGGCGGCGCTGGTGGCGGCGGTCGAGGGGCGGCGGGTCAGCCATGTGCTGGTGACGCATACGCATCGGGATCATGCGCCTCTGGCCCGGCCGTTCGCCGACGCGACCGGAGCACGGATTTGGGCGGCCCGGCCTCCGGTACGGGAAACACATGCGTCGGGTGCATTGGACGAGGATGAAGATGCCGACTTCGCGCCCGACGTGGTGCTGATGGGCGGCGAGATGATCGCCGGCGACGGCTGGACGATCGAGGCGATGTTCACGCCTGGCCATGCGTCAAATCACATGGCTTTCGCTCTGCGTGAAGAGAAAGCGCTGTTTTGCGGCGATCATGTCATGGGCTGGTCGACGACGGTCGTGGCGCCGCCGGATGGGAGCATGCGCCAGTATATAGCCAGTCTGGACGCGGTGATCACACATGACTTCGACGTGCTGTGGCCGACGCACGGGGCGCCGGTGACGCAGGTGCGGCCGTTTCTGGAGGCCTATCGCGCTCATCGGCTGGAACGGGAAGCGCAAGTGCTCCAACGGCTTGCGGCGGGGGACCGCACGATCGCGGAGATGGTCCCGGTTCTGTATGCCGCCGTCGATCAGCAACTGTGGCCGGCAGCGTCGCTGTCGGTCCTGGCGCATCTGATCAAGCTGGTCGAGGACGGCGCGGCGATCAGCGACGGCGCGCCCGGCCTGTCGGCGCAGTTCCGGCTGGCCTAGCGTGCCGCTTTCAGGTTTTGGATGATCTTCGCGGCGAGGCGGCAGGTGGCGCCGCCGTCGGGACGGCTGCCGCGTGCGGCGACGCGGATGTCGGTGCGGCCGGGGCGGATACGAACGACCGCGTCGGTGGCGAAGCCGAACCAGGCGCCAGCGTGCACGGCTTCGACCTGGAAGGTTGTCGCGCGGGTGACGACGAAGCCGGCGTCGACCAGCGCCGAGGTCGCCTGCTGGGCCAGAACCTGGGTCGGGACGGCGTCCACGCCGTCACAGGTCTGCGGCGCGCCGCTGCGCACGCCGGCGGCGCGCGGCAGGCCGGGGGGCTCATTTAGATTGGTGCTGACGTCACGCGGGTGGGGCGTCGCATCCTGGCCCTGACGCAGCACGAAGCCGGCGACGGTCCCGCCCGCCAGGACCAGCGCCGCCAACGCATAGATCCCCCTGCCCTTCAGATCGCGCAGCGCCAGCACCGCCGCCGTCAGAGCCGCCGCCAGGCCGACCCAGGCCAGGAGGCGCGCCACGGTCCAGGTCAGCAGATCATAGCCGATCGCCAGATCGAGCCCGCCGAACCGCGTCGCCGTAACGGCCGCCACGATCAGAACAAAGGGCGCCGCCGCGAGCGCCGTCAGCCAGGGCAGAATGGCGGGTACGGGCTTTCTGGTCGGCATTCAGACTCCGGTACTAGATTAGGCGGCGCTCGGCAGACGATAGTCCTTCATCCGGTCGCGCAGAAGCTTCTTGTCGATCTTGCCGGTCGCGCCCAGCGGGATGTCGTCCACGGCGACCACGTCATCGGGCATCCACCATTTGGCGATCTTGCCGGTCAGGAAGTCCAGATGCTCCTGCTTGTCCAGCGTCTCGTCGGGCTTCAGCTTCAGGATCAGCAGCGGGCGCTCGTCCCAGCGCGGATGGGCCGCGCCGATCACGGCGGCCAGTTCGACCTTGGGGTGCCCCACGGCGATGTTCTCGATCTCGATGGAGCTGATCCATTCGCCACCGGACTTGATCACGTCCTTGGCGCGGTCGGTGATCTGCATGAAGCCCATCTCGTCCACCGTCGCCACGTCGCCGGTGTCGAAGAAGCCATCATCGTCGATGACCTCGCCCTCCTCACGGAAATAGCCGCGCGCCACAGTCGGTCCCTTGACCATCAGCCGGCCGTAGGTTTCGCCATCATTCGGCTGGACGACGCCGGCGTCATCCTTAAGCTTCAGCTCGATGCCCAAAGGCGGCGTGCCTTGTTTGACGCGCCATTTGAGCTGCTCTTCGAACGGCTTGTCCTGAAGTTCGGGGGTCATGTTCGACAGCGTGCCGATGGGCGAGGTCTCGGTCATGCCCCACCCCTGAAGCACCTCGATGCCGAAGTCGTCGTGGAAGGCGCGGATCAGGCTTTCCGGCACGGCCGAACCGCCAATCAGCACACGGGTCACGGTCGACAGCTTGAGATCATGTTCGCGCATGTGCGCCAGCAGGCCCTGCCAGACGGTCGGTACGGCGGCTGAGAAGGTGACCTTTTCGCCTTCCAGCAACTCGTAGATCGACGCGCCGTCCATTTTGGCGCCCGGCATCACCAGTTTCGCGCCCGAGGCCGGGCCGACGAAGGCGATGCCCCAGGCGTTGGCATGGAACATCGGCACGACCGGCAGGATGACCTCGGTCGTCTTGGCCCCGACCACCGTGGACTGCATGGCCATGAAGGTGTGCAGGAAGTTGGAGCGGTGCGAATACAGCACCCCCTTCGGATTGCCCGTCGTGCCGGAGGTGTAGCAGAGGCCGCAGGCCGTCTGTTCGTCGAAGTCGCCCCAGACCACGTCGGTCGATTGACCGGCGATCGCGTCCTCATAGGCGACGGCCTTGGGCAGCTTGGTCTGCGGCATATGGGCGGCGTCGGTCATAATGACGACGCGCTCGACCTTGGGGATATGCGGCAGGATCGCTTCCAGCAGCGGCACGAAGGTCAGGTCGACGAAGATGATCCGGTCTTCGGCGTGATTGATGATGTAAACCAGCTGCTCGGGGAACAGGCGCGGATTCAGGGTATGGCACACCCCGCCGATGCCCATGATGCCGTACCAGGCCTCGATGTGGTTGGCGGTGTTCCAAGCCAGGGTGGCGACGCGGTCGCCCGGGTGGACGCCCCAGTCCTTCAGCGCGCTGGACACGCGTTTGGCCCGCTCGTGGATCTGGGCGTAGGTCGTGCGAACGATGGGCCCTTCGACTGAGCGCGTCACCACTTCGCGCTCGCCATGCCAGTTTTTGGCGTGGTCGATGATCTTGTCTACCGTCAGCGGCCAGTCCTGCATCAAGCCCAGCATGTCGTATCCTTGTCCCTTGGATGCGTCTGCTTTGATGCGACGCTTAGCCGACGCTAACATCGGTGATCGGCGATAAGCAACGTGACCCAACGTCAACTGGGGCGTCAGCCACGGCGCGGCGGATCGTCGCCGGTGGCGCTGGCGGCGCGACCGCTCTAGAAGGCCGCCCATGACCATATTGATCGCGATCACGGGGGGCTCCGGCTCCGGCAAGAGCACCCTGGCGGAGGCGCTGGTCTCGGCCCTTCCGGAAGGGTCGGCCGTGCTGGTTCGCGAGGACAGCTATTACAAGGACGCGGCTTCCCTGCCCGGCTTCGACGCCGCGACCTTCGACTTTGACGATGTGACGGCGCGCGATCACGACCTGATGATCGCGGACCTGAAGGCATTGAAGGCCGGGCGCGCGGTGACGGCGCCGGTCTATTCCTTCATCCACCACGGCCGCGAGCCGGGCGGCGAGCCGATCTCGGCGGCCGAGGTGGTGATCGTCGAGGGCACGCACGTGCTGTGCACCCCCGACCTGACCGCTCTGTTCGACATCCGGGTCTTCGTGGACACGCCGGCCGACATCCGCTTCATCCGCCGCCTGCTGCGCGACCAGGCCGAGCGGGGCCGGTCGGCGGATTCGGTCGTGGCGCAATATCTGGCGACGGTGCGTCCGGGTCACGAACGCCTGACCGAACCGTCGCGCACCCACGCCGACTTCATCGTCGCCGATGCGACGGCCGCCGTCCGTCTGGAAGACCCCCAGGCCGTGGTGCGTCTGGCGGCCCCGGTGCTGGCCCATCCGCTGCTGCAAGCGCTGCTGGACGATTAGGGCCAAAGGTCCCTGACACATCGCGGCGCTTGTTCTCCAACGATCACGTCAGGCGCCTCGACATTGGCCTGTTCGGCTTCTCGCGCTTCGGCCTCGCGTCTCATCGCCTTGATGCGCGCGCGCTCGGCGGCCTCGGCCTGTTTCTCGATCAGTATGGCGTCCAGCCGGATGTATTCGAGTTCCAGTTCGGCGCGAAGGCGTTCGTCTTCCGCCTCTTCCTCGGGTGTCTGTTTGTAGGGGGGCGGCAGGCCGCGACCGGGCTTGGGACGACGAGGTTTGGGATGGGCCATGCGGGTCTCCAGACAGGGGTGATCGTCCTCGCGGCCTATCGCCTGCGAAGTTGATGGAGGGCTGGGCGGAGCGCCGGGCCTTCGCCCGGAGTTCTGTGATGTGATTACCGTTTCGACGAAGTCCGACGCTCCGCGCGAATGATTGTTCTGCAAGCTCGGGGCGTCGAGCGGTGGCGGTCTTATCGCCTAACCCCATAAGCCTGCGACGGGTCGGCGGTCCTTGCGAGGACCGTCCCGAGTGCGGCCGAGTATCCCCCTCGACCCTCCGACACCGCTCCATGAGTCGCTGCCGGCGCGGGCCGTTTCAGACCCGCTCCCGTTCCATCCGCTCTCGCCACCGCAAGGTCGCAGGCCAGGCGAGCCCTCCATGCGACGAGACGGACGTATTATGGGGGCGTTTGACCCCGTGGATGGGAGAAGCGGGACATAAATCGTCAAGCGGTTGAAATCGCTGCGGATGAACCAGCGGCATTGCAATGGCTGACCGTCGTCTCCTCCCCATTTCATGGGGAGGTGGCGCGGCGCGCCTTTGCGCCGTGACGGAGGGGCTCTTCACCGCATCGCCGGCGCTTAAGCGACGCCAAGAGCCCCTCCACCGCTTCGCGGTCCCCCTCCCCGCCAAGCGGGGAGGAGACGGTTGGATCAGATCAGTCCCGCCAACGGCGACGACGGGTCGGCATACATCCGCTTGGCCATCCGGCCGGCCAGATAGGCGTCGCGGCCGGCGATGACGGCGTGCTTCATGGCGCGGGCCATGCGGATCGGGTCCTTGGCCCCGGCGATGGCGGTGTTCATCAGGACGGCGTCGCAACCCAGTTCCATCGCGCGCGTCGCGTCCGAAGCCGTGCCGACGCCCGCGTCGACCAGCACCGGCACCTTGGCCTGTTCGACGATGAGGCGGACGTTGACCTCGTTCTGGATGCCCAGGCCTGAGCCGATCGGGGCGGCGGCGGGCATGATGGCGGCGGCGCCGGCGTCTTCCAGCCGCTTGGCCATCACCACGTCGTCGGTGCAATAGACCATGACGTCGAAGCCATCCTTGATCAGCAGATCCAGCGCCCGCAGCGTCTCGATCATGTCGGGATACAGGTGGGCGGTGTTGGACAGCACCTCCAGCTTGACTAGGCTCCACCCGCCGGCCTCGCGCGCCAGACGCAGAGTCCGGACCGCATCCTCGCCGGTGAAACAGCCGGCGGTGTTGGGCAGGAAGGTGAAGCGGTCCGGCTTCACGTAGTCGACCAGCATCGGCTGGGTCGGGTCCGACAGGTTCACGCGACGCACGGCCACGGTCACGATCTCGGCCCCGGCCGCCTCGGCGGCGGCGGCGTTCTGGGCGTAGTCGGCGTATTTGCCGGTGCCCACGATCAGGCGCGAGTTGAAAGTGCGGCCGGCGACGGACCAGGTTTCGTTGGCTGTATCGGTCATGAGTGCTGACCTACGCGCCCCGGCCGCCGAACGAAAGGTCGCAAGGATCACACCGCGTTGCGAGAGACCATCAGATAGACTAAACTAAGTGGACTAAGTTCAATGGAGACACGTCATGGAGACGGTCAATATTCATCAGGCCAAGACGCATCTGTCCCGCCTGATCGAAAAGGCGGCGAAGGGCGAACCCTTCATCATCGCCAAGGCCGGCAAGCCGATGGTGAAGGTGACGGCCCTAGATGACACGCAGAAGAAGCCGGTTCAGCGCATCGGTTTCATGGAAGGCGAATTCCAGATTCCTGACGACTTCGACACCATGTTTCAGGACGAGATCGAAGCCATGTTCTATGGCGAACCTGACGCCAAAACATGAGACTGCTGCTCGACACTCACCTGCTCCTTTGGGTGGCGGCCAACAGCAAACGCGTGCCGCGGCAGGCGGCTGATCTGATCGACGACCCGAACCATATTCTGATGTTCAGCGTGATCAGCCTGATTGAGGTCGCCATCAAGACAGCAAGAGCCCGGCCCGAATTCCAGGTCGATGCCGGGCGCCTTCGGTCGATGTTGCTGGCTGCGGGATACGATGAACTCGAAGTCGCGGGAGATCATGCCATCGCTCTCGGACAACTGGACCCCGTTCACAAAGACCCTTTTGATCGTTTGCTTCTGGCCCAAGCCATCGTCGAGGGCGCGAACCTGGTGACAGCGGACGCGATGCTGGCCCGCTATCCCGGCCCCATCCTCAAGGTTTGATCAACCGCCACCGACGAACTGAACCAGCTCGATGCGGTCGCCTGCGGCCACCGGCGTGGCGGCGTGAAGGGACTTGGGCACGATCTCGAGATTGCGTTCGACAGCGACCTTGCGCGGGTCCAGCGACAGTTCCTCGACCAGGGCCAGGATGTTGGCGGCCTGGACCTGGCGCGGCTCGCCGTTGAGATGGATCTGGTGCACGCGCATTCTCCCTGGGCCTTCGCGCGTCAGATAAAGACTGACAGGCCGCTTCGCCAGACTGTGCGCTCAGCCCGCCTCGAACAGGAAGGCGCCGATCGCGACGGCCAGGGCCGCGAAGGTCGCCACCACGGTTCTCAGGATCAGTTTGCCGTCCTGGCGCATCCTCGGCGCTCCCTCAGGCTGTCCCGACCAGGGACGATGGCGGCCGGCGCTGCGAAATCCACGCCATCGTACGTAACGTCGGGTAAGGTTCGACGCCGCGAGCGTTTGACCCACGCCCTGCGTCCGCTAAAAGGCCCCTCTTGCGCCGCGCTGCGCCGGATCGATTCTGGAACCATGGCCGAAACGCCCGTCATTCATGTGCTGAACGGCCCCAATCTGAACCTGCTCGGGGTTCGCGAGCCGGATATCTATGGCCGCGACACCCTGGCGGACATCGAGCAGCGATGCGTCAGGGCGGCCGGCGAGGCGCAAATCGTGTTTCGCCAGACCAACCACGAAGGCGTGCTGGTCGACTGGATCCAGGAGGCGCGCGAAGGCGCTCACGCCCTTATCCTCAATCCGGCGGCCTACGGGCATACGTCGGTGGCGCTGCACGATGCGTTGAAGACGCTGTCGATCCCGGTGATCGAGTTGCATCTGTCCAATCCGGCGGCGCGCGAGGCGTTTCGCCATCACTCCTATGTGTCCTCCGCGGCGACCGGCGTCATCGCCGGTTTCGGTGCGGCGGGCTATGAACTGGCCGTCCAGGCGGCCCTCACCCAGGTTCGGGGACGCGGCTGAGCCCCGTCCCGTTTATCAAAGACCACGAAAGACAAGGCGCAACTCCAATGGCCGATGACAAGAAACACGCCGAAATCGACGCCGCCCTGGTTCGCCAGTTGGCCGAAATCCTGAACGAAACCGATCTGACGGAAGTCGAGATCGAGCGCGGCGAACTGCGCATCCGCGTGGCGCGCGAAGTCACCGTCAACGCCGCCCCGGTCCAGTACGCCGCCGCCCCCGCTCCGGTCGCCGCTGCGCCCGCCGCCGCTGCTGCGCCGGCCGCCATGCCGTCGGATCCCGCCACGATCGTCGCCCGCGCGGGCGAAGAGGTGAAGTCGCCGATGGTCGGCACCGCCTATCTGCAGGCCTCGCCGGAGGCCCCGGCCTTCGTCCAGCCCGGCGACAAGGTCAAGAAGGGCCAGACCCTGCTGATCGTCGAAGCCATGAAGACGATGAACCCGATCCAGGCGCCGCGCGACGGCGTGGTGGCCGAAATCCTGGTCGGCGACGCCCAGCCGGTCGAGTTCGGCGAACCCCTCGTCCTGCTGGAAGCCTAAGGCGCCGCGATGTTCACCAAGGTTCTGATCGCCAACCGCGGCGAGATTGCGCTGCGCATCCACCGGGCGTGCAAGGAGATGGGCATCTCCACCGTCGCCGTGCACTCCGAAGCCGACCGCGGCGCCATGTGGGTGCGGCTGGCCGACGAGAGCGTCTGCATCGGCCCCGCCTCGGCCGCCAAGTCGTATCTGAACATCCCCTCGATCATCGCGGCGGCGGAAATCACCGGCGCCCAGGCGATCCACCCCGGCTACGGCTTCCTGTCCGAAAACGCCCGCTTCGCCGAGATCGTCGAGGCCCACGGCATGACCTTCATCGGTCCCAAGCCCGAGCATATCCGGGTTATGGGCGACAAGATTAGCGCCAAACAGACGGTCAAGGACGCCGGCATCCCCGTCGTTCCCGGCTCTGACGGCGAGGTCGAGACCGTCGAGGCCGCGATCGAGGCGTCCAAGTCCATCGGCTTCCCTTTGATCGTCAAGGCGGCGGCGGGCGGCGGCGGACGCGGCATGAAGGTCGCACTAACGCCTGACGATCTGGTCGAGGCGGTCCAGACCGCTCAGTCGGAAGCTCTGGCCGCCTTCGGCAACGGCGCCGTCTATATGGAGCGCTACCTCCAGAAGCCGCGCCATATCGAAATCCAGGTCATCGCCGACAGCCACGGCAATGTCGTGCATCTGGGCGAACGCGACTGCTCGTTGCAACGCCGTCACCAGAAGGTGCTGGAAGAGGCCCCCTCGCCCGCCCTGTCGGCCGAGGGTCGCAAGAAGATCGGCGAGACAGTCAACAAGGCCATCGCCGCCATCGGCTATCTCGGCGTCGGCACCATCGAGTTCCTGTGGGAGGACGGCGAGTTCTTCTTCATCGAGATGAACACCCGCCTGCAGGTCGAACACCCGGTCACCGAAATGATCACCGGCGTCGATCTGGTGCGTGAACAGGTCCGTATCGCCGCCGGTCTGCCGCTGTCCTTCACCCAGGAGGACATCCACTTCGAGGGCCATGCCATCGAGGTTCGGATCAACGCCGAGAATCCGGAGACCTTCACCCCGTCCCCAGGCAAGATCACCGACTTCCACGCGCCGGGCGGCCTGGGCGTGCGTCTGGATAGCGCCATCTACGCCGGCTATTCGATTCCGCCCTATTACGACAGCCTGATCGGCAAGCTGATCGTCCACGGCCGCGACCGTGAAGAGGCCATCGCGCGCCTGAAGCGTTCGCTGAACGAGGTCGTCATCGGCGGCGTCGACACGACCATCCCCCTGTTCCAGAAGCTGCTGGCCGAGCCTGACATCCTGTCTGGCGACTACGACATCCACTGGCTGGAGAAATGGGCGGCCCGTCAGAAGGGCGACGCCTGACCGACCCCGATTTCAGCGCCAGCGGGCCTTTTGGCGGTTTCGGCCCCGAGGACCTGCTGGCCTGTTACGCCCGGGGCGTGTTTCCGATGGCCGAGGCGCGCGACGATCCGCGCGTCTTCATCATCGAGCCGGAGCAGCGGGGCGTCATTCCGCTGGACGCCTTCCACATCCCCAGCCGCCTGCGTCGCACCGTGCGGGGCGAACCGTTCGAGGTGCGGGTCGACACCGCATTCGAAGCGGTGCTGGACGGCTGTGCGGCGGCGCAAGGGCCGGATCGCGAAGACACTTGGATCAACGGCCCGATCCGGCGGCTGTACGCCGCCCTGTTCGCCATGGGCTTCGTCCATTCTATAGAATGCTGGCGCGATGAGCGGCTCGTCGGCGGGCTTTACGGCGTGTCGCTGGGCGGGGCCTTCTTCGGCGAGAGCATGTTCAGCCGCGAGCGCGACGCCTCCAAGGTCGCTCTGGTGCATCTGGTGGCGCGCCTGCGAAAGGGCGGCTGGACCCTGTTGGACGCTCAGTTCCTGACCGACCATCTCAGCCAGTTCGGTGCGGTTGAAACCCCTCAAGCAGCCTATCTGGAGCGACTTCAGCCCGCGCTGTCGGTCAGGCCTCACCAAGAGGCGTTGCGCGCGCCCCTGACCGGCGCAGAGGCGGTCGCCCTGGCCAGCGCCTAAGTTCGATCGACACACATTCTGCTGACGTCATTCCGGGGCGTCCGAAGGACGAACCCGGAACCCAGGAGAGGCTCACCGGCCGTTAAATGGGGCGGGCAACGCGCGCGTGGCCCTGGGTTCCGGGTTCTTCGCTCGGCTCAGCCCCGGAAAGACGAACTGAGAAGATCTGTCCGGACACGATTTGGGGCCTGTCCCGACAGCTTAGGATTGGCGTCTTCGGCCGGCCTGACGGTCAATGGCGGCATGACCCAGACCCCGCCCAAAACCCCGCCCCGCCCGTCCTTTCTTCGCGAGGCGCGAGAGATCGCCCTGACGCTGATCTTCGCCATCATCCTGGCGCTCGCGATCCGCATCGTCCTGTTCCAGCCCTTCACCATCCCCTCGTCGTCGATGGAGCCGGGGCTGGTGACCGGCGACTATATTGTCGTGTCGAAATATCCCTACGGCTGGAGCAAGGCGTCTCTGCCGTTCAATCCGGCGATGTCGCCGGGGCGGCTGCTGGGGCGCGAACCGAGACGCGGCGACGTGGTGGTGTTCCGCCTGCCGCGCGACCCGAGCGAGGCCTGGATCAAGCGGGTCGTCGGGCTGCCGGGCGATACGGTTCAGGTGCGAGGCGGCGTCGTGTTCCTCAATGGCGATCCGGTGCGCCAAACCCGGCTGGATGTCGTCGCCGATCACGATGCGCCGCAGCGACGAGTCCAGCAGGTGCGCGAGTCACTGGCCGACGGACGATCCTACGTCACCTACGACGGCGGGCCGGATCTGCCGGGCGACGACACGCCTGTGCGCCGGGTGCCGGCGGGCTGCTATCTGATGATGGGCGACAATCGCGACAACTCGCTGGACAGCCGCTGGCCGCCCGAGATCGGCGTCGGCCTGCTGCCCGCCGAAAACGTCATCGGCCGGGCCGAGGTGGTGCTGGCCTCATGGAAGCCGGGCGCCGGCCTGTTCAAGCCCTGGACTTGGCTGAACCTTCAGTGGGACCGGTTCCTGGTCCGCATCCGCTAACGCGCGCGGTATTCGTCGAAGCTGACGACGCCGTCGTGATTGCGGTCCAGCCGGTCGAAATCGGCGCGGGTGGGCGACGACTGGGCCAGGGAGGGCGCGGCGACGGCGCCCAGCGCCAGGCCCGCGACAGCGGCGGCCAGCAGGGGCCGCCAGCTCAGGCGGGGTTGAGGACGCGCGGATGACGTCGCGTTCAACTCGGCGTCTATGAAGCGGCGAATGGCGTCGCTGGCCGTCCGGCCCTCGTCACGGCACCGGGCCATGAAGGCGGTCTTGGTCGCGTGAGGCAGACGGATTTCGACCGTTTCGGTCTTCTTGGGCGGCTTGTTGCGATCCATGGCGCGCCTCCTCGCGACGTCAAAGCTCAGTTCTTACAGCCGACGACCCAGGCGTCGTAGTAGGGGTTCTGGATGCCGCTGACGGCGGGCGACGAGGCGAACATCCAGCCGCGGAAGATCTGGCGGCCTTCCTGCCGGCCGCGCGCCTGAAGCGAGACGTCCATATAGGCGATGGCGTCTTCGGTCAGTTCGTCGGGCGTCGTCACCTCGCACGCGCGGGCCGCGAAGATCAGATTCTGGTTGAAGCGCACGGGGCGACCGCCGACCTCGACCTCAAACTTCATCGTCTCGGCGGTGACCTTGTCGATGGCCTGGATGATCGCGAATTTGCGACGCTGGCGGCGCGCGGGCGTGGCGGGCTGGTCGATGGCCTTGGTCGCGACGGGCTTCTCGGCCGCGACCTCCGCCTCGGCCTTTTCCTCGACGGCGGCATCCTCGGCGATGACGACGTTCGGCGGCGGGGCCACGGCGACCGGAGAACGCGGAGCCGGCGCGCCCGCAGGCGGCGTCTCGGTCGGGACCGAGGGCTGCGCCGGGGTGGTGCGCAGAATGTCGCCGATCGGATCCTGAACCGGACGCGCATCGCGCGGCGCGTCCTGAAGCACGCTGGCGGTCACCGCGCCGGCGCTCAGCACGGCCGCGACGGACGCCGCGCCCAACAGGATGCGGCGGATTTTCACTCGGGCGTCCAGGCCTGGTAGTCGCCGGTCGCGGCCGGGCGCTTGGCGTCGCCGGCCAGCGAGCCGGGCGGACGCCAGGCCAGGGGCGTGCCGGTCAGGTTGGGCAGGTGCTCCTTCTCCCAAGCGCGACGCGGCAGCGGCTGCTCGGTCGGCGGCTGGTCGAAGGTGTAGTGCAGCCAGCCGTGCCAGTCGGGCGTCACCTTGGACGCCTCGGCATAGCCGTCATAGATGACCCAGCGACGCTTGCGGCCGTCGTAGCTGACGTTGTCGCGGCTCTCGTAATAGCGATTGCCGTTCTCGTCCTGGCCGACGAAGCGACCGCGCTTGGCGATGGTGAACCGGGTGCCGATCGTGGCGCCCTCCCACCAGCCGAAAATCTTGCTCAACACGTCGTGGAATCCAACCGTAAGGGGTCGCCGGAAAGGGAGGCGGCGTCTGGTGCGGATCATAGAAACCCGCGCCCTCTTCGTCCAGCGTTCAAGCGCCTTGCGGTGAATCGATATCTTGTGGGCAACCCCGCCCTGCGACACCAGATGTATTGGCTAAGTCGCGTGCGCATCCTAGGCTCGGCCGAACCTTTCGGAGAGACGCCGCCATGCGCTTTCAATCCGGCTTCGCCGCTCGCGCCGAACGAGTCGCGATGGAGACCCGCGCCATCGAGCGCCCATCCGGCGTGCAACAGGTCCTGGCCCCCGCCGGCTGGTCCGACGTCCGGATCGAGGCCTGGCTGGACTGGGTCGAGGCCAAGGGGTTCGCAACGCCCCTGTCCGGCGACTGGCTGAACGGCGGCGTCGGCGCCTGGGCCGAGCGGCTGGCGGCGATGGGCGTGGCCGAGGGCGTGTTCGACAGGGCCGAGGCCCCCGCATTTGTCGAGGAGCTGTCGGGCGCCTTCAGGCTCGGCCTGGCGGCGCCGGCCGCGTCCGGACCTGCGGCCGTCGGCGTCGTCGATCTGAACGATCCCGGCGCGGCGGCGCGGCTGAAGGCGCACGCCGGACGCCGCGCGGCCGCGCGTCTGGGGGCCCAGGCGGGCGATGCCCTGGCCGAGGCGCTGGCCGGCGTGGCCGATGCGGTCGATCGATGCGAAGGCCCGCGCGGCGACTGCGGCGACCCTTCGCGCAATCCCGCCCTAGGCCGTGCGGCGGCCTTGGCGCGGCGGTGCGGCGCCAACGACGCCGATATCCTGAGAGCCGTCGACGGCGAACGGCCCACAATGGCCCTGGAACCGGTGGTCGAAGGCGCGCCTCTGGTCGCCCTGGCGGACCGGACCCAGATCGCGGCGGGCGCTCCCGAAGCCTTGCTGGCGGCCGAGGCGTCGCTGGACGGCGGCCTGATCGTCGCCTTCGACCCGCGCGATGCGGAGACCGCGACGGCGCAGACTGCGCGGGCTTTGATCGACCTAGGCGCCGTCCTGGCGCTCGACGGAGACATGGCGACCAATCTGGCGGATCTGACCCGCCTGCTGACGGTGGCGCTGGACCTACAGTCCGCCCACCCCGGTCCCATTGCGCTGGGTCTGGACGGCCTGCTGGAGGCCCTCGCGGCCGACCACGACCGCACGGCTCGGGCGCAGACGTTCGCCGAATTGGTCGCGACGACGGCGGCCCGGACCTCCGCCGAACTGGCGAGCCTGCGCGGCCCCTGCCCCGACTGGGAAGATCCGGAGACGCCGCGTCGCCATTCGGCCATCGACCTGTTCGTCGAGGATGCGGAGGCGCGGCTGCGGCTGGGCCTGGGCCGCGTCGCGGCGGTCGACGTGTTCCAGACGGCCGACGGCGAGATCGGTCGCCGGCTGCACCCCGCGCTTGCCACGGCCATCACGTCGGTGGGCGGCGATGTCGAGGCGGCGGAGCGGTGGACCTTCGGTCGTCGCACCCTGGTCGAGGCGCCAGGCATCGATCACACGGCCCTGCGCGCCCTGGGCTTCACGGACATCGAACTGGCCGCCATCGAGACCGCCCTGGGCTGGGCCGAGGATTTCGACACGGTCTTCGCCGCCCCCGTCCTGGACCCCGGCTTCATCCGCGACGTGCTGGGCGTGGAAGACGGCGATGGTCTGCTGCTGACCCTGCTGGGCGTGTCGGAAGAGGCGGAGACGGCGGCGGCGCGCTGGGTCTTCGGTCATGGCGATCTGCGCGACTGGCCCGAGGCGCCGGGCAGCGTCGCTGCCCTGCTGGCCGATCCGGCGGCGGCGGCGGCCGAGCTGCGCCGCGCCGTCGAACCGTTCAGCGACATGGCGGACCTCGCGATCGAACCGATGGACTGGCGCACGACTTCGACCCAGGCCGCGCGCCTGTTGAGCGAGGGCGCGCTGGATGGCCGACGCGCCCTTCGCCTGTCCCGCGCCGCGCCGCCCGCCGGCCCGCTGCTGTCCCTGCCAAACATCGACGCCGCCCGCCCCGAGCTTGGCCGTCCTGAACCTGTCCGCGAAGCCCCTCGCCCGGCTCCGACGGAACGGGTCGTCGAACGCGTGGTCGAGCGCGAACGCGCGCGCCGCAAACTGCCCGACCGGCGCAAGGGCTATATCCAGAAGGCCGCCGTCGGGGGCCACAAGGTCTATATCCACACCGGCGAATACGAAGACGGCGAACTGGGCGAGATCTTCATCGACATGCACAAGGAAGGCGCCGCCTTCCGCAGCCTGATGAACAACTTCGCCATCGCCATCTCGATCGGCCTGCAATACGGCGTGCCGCTGGACGAGTTCGTGGACGCCTTCGTCTTCACCCGGTTCGAGCCGGCCGGCCGCGTCACCGGCAACGATTCCATCAAGTCGGCGACCTCGATCCTGGACTACATCTTCCGCGAACTGGGCGTCTCCTATCTGGACCGCGTCGAGCTGGCCAATGCCGGGACCGACGACCTGAACGCGGATGGACTGGGGGACGGCAAACCCGACGCCAACGCGGCCGTGCCCGCCGCCCGCTTCATCTCCAAAGGGTTCGCGCGCGGTTCCGCGCCCGACAATCTGGTCGTCCTGCCGTTCGGCAAGAAGGGCGAGCCGGAAGTCCGCGCCGCCGCCAACAGCGAGGCCGTCGCCTGTCCCGCCTGCGGCGATTTCAGCCTGCAACAACGCGGCGCCGCCTGGGTCTGCGACACCTGCGGGGCGGCCCCGGCGCTTCAGGGCGGCGATCAGGGCTAGGTTAAGGGTTATGGCCTAGGGTTTGCTGACAGACGATCGAACGTCGGAGCCCGGTCCATGAAACGCACACTTTCCCTCGGCCTGATCGCCGCCCTGCTGGCCGTCGCCGCGCCCGCCCTGGCCCAGAACGCGGGTCAGATCGCCAGCGTGCGACGCGGCGCCTCCTGCGCCGGTTGCAATCTTTTTCAGGGCGACTTTTCGGGGCTGGAGGCGCGGGGCCTGAACCTGACCGGTTCACGCCTGCGTCAGGCGGACCTAAGCCTGTCGGTGATGAACCGCACACGCTTCTCCAACACCGACATGCGCGACGTCGAGGCCTATGGCGGCGTCTTCTCCGGCTCCAACTTCTCGCGCGCCAACCTGACCAACGCCAGCTTCGTCGGCGCCTATCTGGAGGGGGCCAGCTTCGCCGGCGCGACTCTGTCGGGGACCAATCTGTCGGGCGCCCAGCTGGCGCGGGCGACCGGCCTGACCCAGGCCCAACTGAACCGGGCCTGCGGCGACGGCTCCACCGTCCTTCCTCGGGGCTTGCGCATTCCGGCCTGCTGAGCGGCGCCGACCTTGCCTCGATTTCATGAAGTTACCTCGATTTAAGTAGGTGCGGCGGGGGTTTCGAGGCATTCAGAGTGCGTGAAACAGATCGCTGAACATATCCGGGTCCGCCCCACATTGGCTCTGCTGACGCTGGGACTGGCGCTCGCCGCCTCGCCCGCCTTCGCCGGGGTCGAGATGTCGATGCAGGACCGCGACGTGGCCCGTTCGGTGTCGCTGGGCGGATCGTGCAACCGCTGCGAACTGTCCGGCCGCAATCTGTCGGGCGCCACCTTCACCGGCGCCAGCTTCATGAACGCCACCCTGGTCGGCGCCAATCTGCGCGGCGCCGAGATGATGGGCTCCAACTTCACCGGCAGTGATTTCAGCCGCGCCAACATGGGCGGGGTCGAGATCGTCGGCGCCAACTTCACCCTGGCCAACTTCACCGGGGCGCAGATCAACGGGGCCGAGGCGCAAGGGTCGTCCTTCGTTCGCGCCAACCTGACCCGTGCGGACCTGTCGGGCAGCGAGATGCACGGCGTGAACTTCACGGGCGCCACCCTGGCCGGCGCCAACTTCTCCAACTCCGAACTGTTCGGAGCGACCCTGGCCAATGTCCGCGCGACTGGAACCAACTTCTCCAACGCCGAAATCAATGCGTCGAACCTGTCGGGCGGCGATTTCTCCAACGCGGACTTCTCGAACGCCAGCCTGGATGGGGCGCGTCTGACCGGCGGCAGCTTCTCGCGCGCCGACTTCTCCAACGCCTCGCTGCGTCGCACCGACATTCGCGGCGCCGACCTGTCGGGCGCGCGCGGCCTGACGCAGGACCAGATCAGCGAAGCGTGCGGCGACGGCTCAACCCGCCTGCCCGGCCGCCTGACGCCCCAGGCCTGCCGCAGCAGCTCGATCCGCGTGATCCGCACGGCGCCCAGGCCGCCTGTTCCGCCCCGCGTGCGCAACTTCGTCAACGCGCAAAACTAGCGCGTCCAGGCCCTCTCGCCGGCTTAAGGGCGGGGACACCATCCCCCAAGGCTAGCAGCGAGCCGCTCAAGCTCAAGCTTGAGCGGCTGGTGGCCTCTTGGGCTGCGGCAAACACATTTTAGTCCCCGCTCTGCGACGACCGCTTCCGCCACAGCCTGCCGATAGCCCAAACAGCAAAACGGCCCCCGGATTGCTCCGGGGGCCGTTCTGTTACGCGACTTTGTCTTCGGCCTATGCGCGCCTCGCGGAGGCGCGCGGCTTGAGGCCGTTTAGCTTAGGCGATGATCTTGGCCACGACGCCGGCGCCGACGGTGCGGCCGCCTTCACGGATGGCGAAGCGCAGGCCTTGGTCCATCGCGATCGGGGTGATCAGTTCGACGTTCAGCTCGGCGTTGTCGCCCGGCATGATCATCTCGACGCCTTCCTTCAGCTGAACGATGCCGGTCACGTCCGTCGTGCGGAAGTAGAACTGCGGGCGATAGTTCGTGAAGAACGGGGTGT
>JAESGN010000189.1_pt1 | contig 123873 bp, 111 predicted proteins | sample 9269731 | NCBI WGS metagenome assembly JAESGN01 (sample SAMN15720683, study PRJNA650826) | algae metagenome | isolation source: Mojavia pulchra JT2-VF2 and co-occurring heterotrophs from desert soil | place: USA: Cadiz Valley, Joshua Tree National Park, CA | collected 1998-06-08
AATACCCAATCCCCAATCCCCAATCCCCAATCCCCTATCCCCAATCCCCAATCCCCAATCCCCAATTCCCAATCCCCAATCCCCAATTCCCAATCCCCAATCCCCAATCCCCAATCCCCAATCCCCAATCCCCAATCCCCAATCCCTAATCCCCAGCCCAATTTCCGCTTATCATGACTTGTAGAAACGCGATCGCGGCATGGATAAAAGCAAATGCGATTAATTTTATACAGTAAACCAGGATGCCATTTATGTGAGGGTTTACAAGAAAAGCTCGAACAGATTCAAAATCTCAGTTTTGAGTTAGAAATTCGAGATATCACAACTCGTGAAGATTGGTTCTTAGCGTATCAGTACGAAGTGCCGGTTTTATATTTATCGAACCGCAGAGGCACAGAGGGGAAAACAAATGTAATCGAAGAACATTTGCCACGTCCTTCTCCTCGTGCTAGTGTGCAGCAGTTGGAGCAAATGCTGCGTAAGTATTTGTCCAAATAGAAAAAAATAATGCAGAATAAGCGCAAGAAATGCGTGTGACGAGGTTCACAAGATGAAACTGCGGGAATTACTAGCAGCGATAGACAGTGTAGAGCAATTGCCTAACCATCCTGCTTTAGAGGATGCGGAGGTAAAAGGCTTAAAGACGAATTCCCATGCTTGCGGTTTGGGAGATTTGTTTATTGGTATGCCCGGAACACGGGTAGATGGTGGAGAATTTTGGCAAAGTGCGATCGCATCGGGTGCTGTAGCAGCGATTGTCTCTCCTCAAGCTGTCGAGAAAAATCCTCCCACAACTGAGGCTGTTGTCATCAGTGCCAATAATATGACTAAAGCCTGTGCCCAAATAGCAGGTGCTTTTTACGGTTATCCCAGTCAAAAACTCAAACTGGTGGGTGTGACTGGTACTAATGGTAAAACTACAACTACTCACCTGATTGAATTTCTGTTGGATAAAGCAAGTCTACCAACGGCTTTAATGGGAACGCTGTACACTCGTTGGCCTGGTTTTGAGCAAATTGCTGTTCACACCACACCGTTTGCGGTGGAACTACAACAGCAGCTAGCAGAAGCTGTGAATGCTGGTTGCGAATTTGGGGTGATGGAGGTTAGTTCTCACGCTTTAGCCCAAGGTCGAGTGCTGGGTTGTGAGTTTGAGGTGGGGGTGTTTAGCAATCTCACCCAAGACCACCTAGACTATCACCGCGATATGGAAGATTATTTTGCGGCAAAAGCGTTGTTGTTTAGCCCAGATTATCTTAAAGGACGGGCGATCGTTAATGCTGATGACCCTTATGGGAAGCGATTAATTGCATCGTTGAATTCAGAACGGGTTTGGAGTTACAGTGTCACCGATGCCAATGCTGATTTGTGGATGAGTGACTTGAATTATGAGCCTAATGGTGTTGGCGGTATTTTGCATACACCAAAGGGTGATGTGGCTTTTCGTTCACCTTTAGTCGGTCAATATAATTTAGAAAATCTTTTGGCAGCGGTAGGGACAGTTTTACACTTAGGACTAGATTTGCAGTTAGTCGCAGCTGCTATCCCTGAGTTTCCTGGAGTTCCCGGACGGATGGAACGAGTGCAGATTGTTCCTCACCAAGATATCAGCGTCATTGTAGATTATGCCCACACACCAGACAGTTTAGAGAATTTACTCAAAGCTGCACGTCCGTTTATTCCTGGTAAGATGATTTGCGTGTTTGGTTGTGGTGGCGATCGCGATCGCACTAAGCGCCCAAAAATGGGTAAAATCGCCGCAGAATTAGCTGATGTGGCTGTCGTGACATCAGATAATCCTCGCACTGAAGACCCAGAAAAGATTCTGCAAGATATTTTGGCAGGAATCCCGTCAACAGCAAATCCGACAGTTATAGGCGATCGCTCATCTGCCATTCGTACTGCTATTTTACAAGCGCAACCAGGCGATGGAGTTTTACTTGCTGGTAAAGGTCACGAAGACTACCAAATTCTCGGTACTGAAAAAATCCATTTTGACGACCGAGAACACGCCAGAGAAGCTTTACAACAAAGACTGAAGATCCAAAGTTAATACCAAATTGCACTTATTAGCATTAGAAGAGACGCGAAGTATCGCGTCTTTTCTAGTGAACCAATAACCTAGATGAGAGTCTAAGGTTAAAAATAAATGAGAAACATAACATAATTGATTAATTATAAATTATTCAAGCCCAGATCCGCTTGTCACAGTTTATTTTAAATGATAAACTCCATTAGTTTTATATTTCATATTTCATATTTTATATTTCATCATTATTATTAATTTTTGTAGCTTTTGTGCAAACAATGTACACATTAGGATGAAAAGCAAAGACAGAGTTATTTCTTCCTTCATCCTTTTTAATTTTTTCTTGTTGTGCTTGACTCATGAATGAATCTCCTGTTCAGGATTTATCCGTTTATCAGCTGGCTTTGGGAATGCAAGCGCCTCCGCAAGCCATGCCTCTCAGTCCTGCTACCCTACTATCAATACTAAGGTCACAAATAGATTTATTAATTGAGCAGAAAATTGCAGCTACTTTATGGGTAAAGCTACCACCAGGAGAAATTTGGCGTTCAGAATTAGCGCGTTATCAGTCATCAGTAAATGCGTCTGTTGTCATCTATAACTGTCAAATTGAGGAAAGGAGGAAAGCAGACCAAACGAGCAGTAAATATTTTAGCCCATCAACTACTAGCCACAGCCTACAGTTACTACCAAATAAGCAACTGCAACGAGAATACTTTTTAATAATCTTGTCGCCACAGTTTTGCAGTTTAATTGTGGCTCATCGACCGCTTAAAAGACGCAAAACACAAATATTAAAGAGAATAAATACCAGTAAAAATCGGACTTTATTAGCTATAAATACTGTAGAAGGTAGAGTAATTCAGCAAGTCTTGGATGGCATCAAACAAGCAAAAACCTCAGAATCATCCTTGAGCCTACCAAATGATTTTATCTGCCCCGCTATGCCTGAACCTGTACTGATGAGTCAGCTATTAGTCAAACAACTCCAGCGACAGGATGAAATTAATCATCAAATCATGAATCAGCGCATCGCCAGGTTGCAGCGGCAAAATCAAAACTTGCACAGCAGAGAAAAACTTAAAGATGAATTCTTACGCAATGTGTGTCAGGAATTGCGTACTCCCCTCACCCACATGAAGACAGCGCTGTCGTTGTTAAATTCCTCAACTTTGAAACCTCCCCAACGGCAACGCTATTTACAAATGTTAAATATTCAATGCGATCGCCAGAATTCTTTAATCACCGGTTTGTTAGATCTGGTGCAGTTGGAGCATAGTTTACACGATATCACTTTGGAGTCAGTACGTCTTTCTGATATTGTCCCCGGAATAGTCAGTACCTACCAACCCATAGCACAAGAAAAAGGGATCATGTTAGCTTATACAGTACCTACTGAACTCCCACCTGTTTGGTGCGTCAGCGGTGGACTGAGGCTGATTGTGATTAATATGCTGCATAACAGCATTAAATTTACCCCTGATGGCGGACAAGTGTGGGTAAAAACCCGTGTACATGGCGACTATATCCAATTAGACTTCCGCGACACTGGCATTGGCATAGCCGAAACAGAGATTCCCAGAATTTTCGACAGCTTTTATCGTGTGCGTTCAGGCGCAACAGATGAATCTAGCGGGCCAGGATTAGGCTTAACGGTTGTACAGCAGTTACTATGGCGTTCTGGTGGTTTTATTACTGTAAAAAGTAAAGTTAATGAAGGTTCGGTTTTTACAATACATTTGCCAACTGTGCGTAATAAACCTAAAACTTAGATTAGATAACAAGAGTAACAATTGTGTCCTTTTATTAGCTTATTACCACTGTTTAGCACTAACTTCTAAAGGCAGGAAAATAGTCAACACTTCCCCGTATTCAGGACGCTGACGCACAATGAGTTTACCCCCAATCGCCTGAAACAAATGCTTAGTTGCAGCAATATTGAGACTAATCGTACCTGTTTCCGGCTGGAACATCAGCAATTGGCCAAGAGCTTTGCGAATTGGTGGTGTTGTCGGTGTGGCAGCTTTACTAGTATCTTTGCACTGAGGTTGAGGCGATAATTGTAACTTCAGTTGATCACCTGCCGGAATAACTTGAACTTGAATATGGCTACCAGCAGGTAAACTACGAGTAAAATTCTCAATCAAACCAGTCAGTACCCGGTCTAACATCGTGGGGTTACTCACTACCGTTGGTAGTTGTTGAGGTAAAACCACATCCAAAGTCAAGCTTCGTCTACTCGCCGCTTGTTGCCAACGGGGAATACTTTGCTGCAAAACTTGATCTAAAGACGTTGGTGTAAGTTGAGTGTGCGAAGATTTGACTGAAGCAGATGTTTCTAATTCTGCTGCTTTAAATAGTAACTCCATTCGATCAATTTGCTCGGTACACTCGTGGTCGATCACTTCTAAGCGACTGATTACATTAGCAGGTAAATCTTTTCGCTTCAGTAGTAAGCGAGTCATAGTGCGAATAGTAGTTAGAGGAGTGCGAACTTCGTGAGCAAAGGCCTGTAATAATTCCACATCAGGACGAGAAGATACCTTTGCTGATGAGGAAATAGAGGAATTGACACAAGGTAAAGTGGAGGGAGTTTGTGAAGTCGTCTCACTGTGTTCCCTAATTTCCTTATCTGCTTCTAACTCTGGTAATTCTTGAAGCAATAACTGACTAAACTGAATTACAGTCCGGTAATCTGGAGCTACTGGAGAATACTGCTGAACTAATGCATCCAAATCGGCGAAAAAATCGGGATTCGTCAGCATGACTCTCGCTCCCAGCGCACGCCACGCCTGTTGGACTACCTCTGGCTCAAATGAAAATAAAAATGTTTTTTGACCACTCTTGTGTTCTGCTAAAACTAAGACTAATCTAAACTTATCTGTAAAAACCAAGCAAAACTGCTCTGTCCCTAGCGGATCGGCAGCTAGTAAGGGCAATACTGACTCATGCGGAGCAGTTTCATATGTTGTTGCTATAGCTACAGGCATCTGAAATGGCATCAGTGCCAACGGGTTAAATGGCTTGGCCGTAAAAGTTACCGTTTGTAAGTTTTGAGTCAGTATAGGCTGACTAAACAAAGGTGCTGGTGCAGCTAAAACTAATCCTTGGGTTGTATCAGATGCCGCAGTTGCTAGAGTGTTGATGAGCAGCTGTTCTGTTGCTGCTAAACTAATGCGCCACTGCCACTCTGCTTTAGCTGGGGAACATTCAGCCACAGTTGATTGGCTTTGGGCTAAAACTTCCTTTAGGCTTGGTAATATCCATTCGTACACAGGTTTTCACCCCTAGATTCAAGAGCGACTAACAGCAACTGGGTAGACATTTCACTATATATATATGTACGAGGTTATAATCATTCGCTTACTGGCGACAGTCGTATAACCGAACAATATAAGCGCAATTTCCCCTGCTATTAGTTATTACTCCCTAATCAAAGGTAAGAGTCAACCAATTTTGGATTTTGGATTTTGGATTTGTTCCGTCCATGAGAAGCAGGGCATGAACCAAAAAAATCTAAAATTGGCTTTAAGCTCATCTCACCCCAGCCACGGAGTGGGATGAAAGCGGGCATAGGGAAAAGGGCATAGGGCATGGGAAAGAATCACCAATGCCCAATTCCCGATGCCCCAAGTCAAGGGGAAGATTCATTCTACTCCTTGAAGGAGTGGGCTTTATCGCCGACTTTCTGTAAGTGCTTTGTTTCAAGACGATGTAAAGAATAGTTGCTGTATTACCTAACCTTGTACTCGACAGTGGTAACTTCTTTAGCTTGATATATCTCAAGCCACTAAGGTTGTTTCAACTCAAATTAAGCTCAACTTGCTTGGCTTAAGCTGGGCTATAGGTTAATCAAATTAGTCAATTCTGTAAAAAGATTAAATATAAAACTGTGTTTGTAAATCACAAAGATGAGTTAATGCGTTTACCTGCATTCACAAGAGTAAGTATGTATCAAAAAATTACTATAGCTATTTTGAGCCTGATGTTTGCAGCGATGATGCCTAGCGTTGCTGCTGCTGAAACTTTGATGCAAAAAATTGCTAGGACAGGAGTGTTAAAGGCTGGTACGAGTAAAGATGCCCCTCCCTTTGCCTACTCTGACAAAGAAGGGAAGTTAAATGGTTATTCAGTAGATATGTTGACTCTGATTAAAGAGCAATTAGAAAAAGAACTAGGAAAAAAAATTCAACTGCAATTAATTGGACTTACTCCTGCACAGCGGATTCCTCAAATAGTCAACCAACAAGTTGATATTGTGTGTGACGCTACTAGCTTCACATGGGAGAGGGATAAAAAAGTAGATTTTTCTGTCAGCTATGCTGTCACCGGTACTCAATTATTGGTCAAGAGTGGAAGTAATTTAGGTTCTCCTGAATCTCTAATTGGTAAGCGGATTGGTGTGTTAGCACAAACCACAAATGAGCAGGCGATCGCACGGGCACAACCGAAAGCCAAATTAGTTTACTTTAAAACTAGGGCAGAAGGATATGCAGCCTTGGAAAAAGGCACTATTGACGCTTTTTCATCCGATAGCATTCTTTTAGAAGCGTGGCTGCAACAGCAAAAAAATCCAGATACTTTTGCAATCGTACCTGACCTTCCCTATTCAAGAGAGGGTATCGCTTGCATGGTTCCTGAGAATAACTCAAAATTCTTGGATACTGTCAACTATTCGCTCATCAAGTTTATGCAAGGGTTCGTCAACGGTAATAAACGTAATGTCGCTATTTTTGACCGTTGGTTTGGCCCTCAAGGTGCTGTGGTTCTAAATCGGGATTTACGAGATTTGGTAGTTGAAACCATGCAATTGGTCATCGAATTTCGAGAAGATATTCCCAAAAATGACCTGTAGAGAAGTTGTCTGGGAGCAGGGAGCAGGGGAAAAAATTAAGGAGCAATTATTTATATCAGCCATTTCGTGAAATGGTATTAGAGCGAAATTCTATTGTTCTAAAGTCTGTGAGTCCCAGGAAGTTATATCTCTTGAAACCCAAATTTTCAGTTTTTTGCATACTCCTTGACTTTTGCACTCTAAAATTCGAGTTCGGAACCCGGAGTTTTGACCTTTTTATTCGGTCTTTTGAGTTCGGAACTCGGAGTTTTGACCTTTTTACTCGGACGTTCGAGTTCGGAACTCGGAGTTTCGACCTTTTTACTCGGTCGTTTGAGTTGAGAACTCGGCGTTTCGACCTTTTTATTCGGTCTTTTGAGTTCGGAACTCGGAGTTTTGACCTTTTTACTCGGTCGTTCGAGTTCTGAGCCTCAAAGATGCACTTCAACGGTGCAATTACCGAGCTATTTTCTACAACGCCGCTTCTTTAAACTTGACTTTTTTAGATTTAGGGGCGAAACGTTGTCCCATTTACACGAACCGTATTGAGCAATAAGGGATACAACGTTTCAAATAATTCTACGTCCTTCCGCATCTCATCAAGGTCAAACGATCGCGGTAAAAAGCCTGGGTTCTGTGTGGTTACCTCTAATGCTTTACTGACAAAGGGCACACATTGTTTCCTACAGTTGTCTGATTAAATTACTGTTGTGCGATCGCCCAATACTGCTACTAATTTTTCAATATGTGCTGCTTGATGCGTTGCCATTACAGATATCCTAATTCGACTTGTGGGTACTGTTGGCGGACGAATCGCAGGGGCAAAAATACCAGCATCTCTTAAATACTTTCCTGCTTTTAGTGCCTCTGCTGCACTAGGCAATTGAAAACATAATATCGGTGACTCTGAAGGCAGTAATTTCAAATCAATTACATACTCTTGCATTAACTGTTTTAAATAATCTACGTTTCTCCACAGTTGGATGCGGCGTTGTGGTTCTTGTTGCACTATCTCGATTGCTGCTAATGCTGCGGCTGTGTCTGCGGGGGAAAGACCGGTAGTGTAAATCCAAGTTGGGGCGCGATTTCTTAAAAAGTCGATTAATGTTGCACTTCCCGCCACATATCCGCCTAAACTACCCAAAGCTTTACTCAAAGTGCCAATTTGAATTAGTGGCTTTCCTGTATAGCCAAAATATTCAACACATCCTGCGCCAGTTTCGCCCATGACTCCAGTAGCATGAGCTTCATCAACTAGCAGCATACAGCTAAATTCTTCAGCTAGATTCAACAGTGCAGGCAAAGGACATAAATCACCATCCATACTAAAGACGCTATCGGTGACGATGAGACAGCGGCGGTAATTTTGCCTTTCTTGCATCAAGTGGGTTTTTACAGCCGTAATATCATTGTGTGGATATTCAATTACAGCCGCACCACTGAGAATCGCCCCATTTTTGAGACTGGAGTGATTGTACTGGTCAGATAAGATTAAATCGCGCTTACCCATCAAAGCTGCGATCGCACCTAGATTTGCCAGATACCCAGAACTGAATATCAGCGCATCTTCTGTTTGTTTGAGAGATGCGATCGCCTCCTCTAATTTTCTATGTAATTCTCGATGTCCGCTCAGTAATCTTGAACCAGTGCTACCAGTGCCAAATTCTTCGGTAGCTGCAACCCCAGAAGAAATTAAACGCTCATCCCCTGCCAAGCCCAAATAGTCATTACTGGCAAAATTAATTACTTCTTGACCAGCTAAAATCACAGTTGCACCAGGGCGACCGTGAATTGTTTGTACTGACCGATACCAGTCTGCCCGATGAATAGTTGTCAAAGATTGTTCTATCCAAGCATAAGGATCGGTGGGCATACTCAGCACTCAGTACTCACTAATTAGCACTCAGCTTGGCTGCTGAGATGGGCGATCGCCTGTTTAATCCAATCCTCTACATAGGCGTCTTTCGGAAGTCCGATGTCTTCACTCACCACGTGTAAAGCATGGCTAACTTCATGGGCAGTATATCCTAAAGCAAAGAGTGTCATTTGCACTTCTTCGAGAATTCCTGGTGCTGGCCCGCCTGTAGCAACGAAGAACCCCGCTGATTTGCGCCACTCGATCAATTTGCTTTTGAGTTCCAAACAAATGCGTTCTGCGGTTTTCTTACCAACACCAGGAGCTTGAATTAAAATTTGGATATTGGCGGCGATAATTGCTTGGACTAAATCGGGTAATTCCAATGTGTCTAATAAGGTAATCGCTAAAGCCGCACCAATACCGCTAACAGTCAGCAAATGACGAAATAAATCTCTTTCTGCTGGCGAAGCAAAGCCATACAACAACGGTACTTCTTCACGAACTTGGTAATGGGTAAAAATCTGTACTACTCCTCCCGAATCTGGTAATTGTTGTGCCAGTCGTTGCGGAACTTGTAGATCATACCCAATACCATTGACCTCTAAAGTCAGAATCACGCGATTACTGCTAATCGTTTGGACACCAGCGACGATACCTTTTAGATAACTAATCATTCTAAGAATCCAAAATATTTTAATCCTTCGAGAATGCCACCTGCACAAAAATCTTGTGCTAGGTAACGGTAGTCAGCGGGATGCTCGTTGTGCCATTGAAGTAACTCTGGACGGGCATTCCCTACAATGATTCCCCGTTCGTTGCCTACAGCAAATAAAGCAATATCATTACCTGAATCACCACAAACAACAGTTTGCTCTGCTGCAAATTTCCACTTTTGACGTAGAAACTGCATTGCCTGACCTTTATCGCTGGTACGGGGTACAATGTCAAGGTCAATTCCGCTGCTGTAGATTAACTTTATATTTAAATTAGATTTTTGCAACTCTAACTCAAGTTGCGGTAGCATGTCACCTGCTGCGGCTTCTTTTAAGAAAAAACTTACTTTAAATGGACGCTGTTCTGAGTCTGGTTGCAAAGCTAACTCAGGGTAATTATTAGTAATAGATAATACAAGTTCTCGATCCCATCCAGGAGAGAGAATTTCTGACCATCCTGAGTCTGGTGTATCATTACCATCAAGATAAATTTCTGTACCTACAGAAAGTACAAGAGCATCTGGTTCGATCAGATTTTTTTCTATTTGCAATTCTCGGTAAAGCACAGGCGATCGCCCAGTAGCATAGACGATTTTAGTACCATATTCTTGGCGATGTTTCTGTAGGCGATCGTTTAAGTCTTTGAGTGCATTGTCATTGCCTACAAGAGTATGATCTAAATCAGTCACGAATAAAAAACTGTTCACGGCAACTCCTTTTGTTAGCTTTACCATCAAAAAGTGTATGCCGTTTTTGTACTTATCTCATCTACCTTTAATGCAGCAAGTTAAAAGGTTGAGTTGGCCTATAAAGTTATATCGTGTCCGGTGAAAGACTTATCATTAAGACCGCAGGGAGCAGGGGGAAAGAGTATTTCGCGGTTTTTGCACAGATGCGAGAATTATAACTAACTAGGCGGACATGATATTACAAGTAATTCTGGCACTTGGGGGAGGCTTAAAAAACCTAATTTTTCGTTCCGCACTAAAGATATTTATGCCCCTCTCGCCGTCGGAGAGAGGCTTAGAGAGGGTTCATCGAACTCACGTCCCTAATGAGCTACTTCTAAAGCAAAATTAACTGTATATGGTTCTTCAAGCGATTGCTGAGTACTAGCTTGGATGGCGTCGAGATAGCTACGCAAAGACAAAAGTTGTTGGGAATTAGGACGATAGGTGAGATTGCCTTGTTTTTCAAAAAGTGGTGCGGCTGCGATCGCCTGGTAGTCAGAATTTTCATGGGAACTCTGGGCAAGCCAGGTAGAATCTAGACTATTAGGTATCAAACCTGGAGGTAACTCACCTTCCAAGAAAGCCAGCAGGCGTTGCTGACAAGCACGGGTATTAATGCCACGTCCCTCGAATAACTGGATCACTTCGTCAAAGGATAGTGACCGATCTGGCAAAAGCCGCAGCAATTCTGTAAACAGGAAATAGTCTGTATACTGTTGTCTGGGTATTTCTAAAACCTGGGGATGCAAAGGCAACATGGCCAGGCCATAGGCAACCCGGCTACAATTTGGGGCACCGTTGTCGCCGAGATACGAATCTTGAATAATCTTGGCGTTGGGGAGTTTTTGCTTGAGCCAACGGTTGACTGTTTCAATAGAAGCTACTCCTCCAGTCAAGATAGCCTGATTAATTGCTTCTGTGGGTATGCCACGAGCTACCAACAACTTATTAAGTTCGCGGTTGAGGCGGCGCACAAACGGGACTAATACCTGGCTTTCCAAATCTCGCCGTTGCAATACCCACCGCTGATCGGCCAAGTCTAAGGTGAAAGAGTCTTGGTGTTGTAAAATCAACTTCAGGGCAAGTGCCGCATCTAGCACCGCCTGTCCCAGAAGAGAACTTTCTAGACGCTGCTGAAGGCGAACACGAGCAGTTATGTCTGGTTCTCCGACTCGCGGTAGTTCTAATTCTTCTAATCCCAAACTATGCCATTGCATCCGTTCTAAACCGGGAATAGCTGATTGCCAAAGCCAAGGGTTACTACTAGTTTTGCTATCACCTTGGATCTCAGCGCGTGATTGTCGGGATTTTGGCGGTAAAAGCAGTTGGCAGATAATATCCTGCTCGATTTCCTTGCCACCATAAGCAAAACTGTGGAGCATGAAATCATTATGTGTAAATTGCTGGAGATTTTCTGGCAAATCTACCAACGCCATTTCTGTTGCAGTTGCCCCAATATTGATGGCAAGAGTGTTACCCACCAGAGGATGTTCGCTGATTTTTGCAGGACGCAAACCCTGGCGAGCACTTAATTGTACGGGTTCACCGTTGGCAGCATCGAGTACACTCAGTAGACTAGCGATCGCTTCTTCTATAAAAAATACTTGCTGTGGATGTTGAATGACTTTGCTAGTCAGTAATGCTTCTCGCACATTAAAACGATATTGTTCTGACCAGCTAGATGGGCAAGTACAGATCACCCCAGCAATGTTATTGATAATACTACCGAAAGTTTTTTCGTTGAGACCAACAGCAGCAGCAGTTAAACCTTGAGTGGTACTATAGCGATCAGACTTGAGAGTTAACAGTAGTTTAGAGAGCGATCGTACAACCCAAATCAAAGGCCCCGCAGAAAATTCATTGAATTGCAGCACAGGTTCCCATTTTTGCTGTGCATTTTTGTAGGGAATAGCTATTTGTAAATAAGGCTTCAACTGCGCTGAGTAGAGAGTGTTTGTCAAATCTGGAGCCAACTTAGGCGATGTAGGTGTTGTAGCCAAATTGTCAGGCACTTTCTCCTGAGCGACAACTGCGGGTGCTGTTTGCTCAATAGCATCTGTATTGTCAGCCTCGCCATGAGGTATAGAAGCTGTAGGCAGATAAACCTCTGCGGGTAAACGAAACGATTGCTGAAAGGAATTTGTTCCTGCTTCGTTTTCTGCTGACCAGTAGATAGGATGCACAACAAAAGTAGAGCGATTCAAAAGTGCCGCAGAAATCCCTGTTGTACCCAAATCAATTCCTAGATACCAGACCGAATCAGCAAGGTTGAGAGCAGATTCTGTATTGTTTAGATTATGCGAAATAGCGGGTAAAGAACTTTCTGAATTGCCAGCTGTGACTTCTGTTTTTTTTTCAATTGCAGGACTAAAGTCTAACTCAGCTTCTAACTGAGGCAAAGAAGTAGAATTTAGCTGCGGCAGTTCCATGCTGGAGAAAGCAGCAGTAAGCATATTTTCTACAGTATGTTGCTTGGCGGGATATTCTATCTCCAGCGAAGAATCACTTTGTGTCTGTTTTTGATCACTAGATGAAGAATTTAGCAGCCCATCAAAGTTAGCTAAATCCTGATCTAAGAGATTTAATTGCTCCTCATCCAAGGAAATATCAAGCATGGTATTAGCCTGAGTTTCCGCTTGGGAAAGTAAATTTTCTTGTGGCGAGGCAGGTATGTAGTTATCTGTGGACTTTTCTTGCTCCTCATCGTTAATTATTACTTCAGATTTTGGAACAACATTTGTTACTGTCGAAGTTTTTACGACTTCCTTTGGGGATGAGGCTGCAAGTAACTGTTGGTCATCATCAAAATCAACTAATAAATCTGTCAGCGCTGTAATGGTATCAACATTGAGTAGCTGAGTATGGCTTTCCGTTACAGTAATTTCTTCTGACAGCAAGTTAGGAGGTAAGGTTGAATCGCTTACTTCCTCAACTAATGAACCTTCCCATAGCTCTGATGCTAAGTCTGATGTTGAGTGTGTGGATTGTTCTGGTGTATCTTGGATTGCATCAACAAGGCTTAGGTTTGGTTGTTCAGACCAAAGTGAGTTTTCAACAACAGAATCACTAACTTGCAATTGATTAGTTGGGGATACTGGCGGCGAAAAAGCTGTGTCCTGTAGAGATAATTGATTGTTGAAATCCTGCGTCGGTTCTATTTCAACAACAGGGTTAGTACCGAACAAACTAGCATAAAGTTGGTCTACTTCATCTAATTGTGAACTGTCTGGTTGTAATCTAGTTGTGTTTGCAGCAGTGGCAGTTTCCGAAGCGTGCGGCGCATCTTCGAGCAGCTGTAAAATTGCTGCTTCTAAATCTTCTGTAGCAGCCGCATCTTCTTTTTGCGGTTGTATAAATTCAAATGATGGCTTGTCTACTAAATTAGTGATACTGTCTGCTCTAGCTGCTGATGTTTGTGAAGGCGATACAGTTTGATTATCTACCCCAAACAAAGATAATTGAGGATTAGGAAGTGGTTGCTGCAAATACTTAGCCAAATTATTGACAAAGCTTGCCATTAATTGTTCGCCTTGCACTCCTTGACTGTGCATCCTTGCGAGTGCTTGCGATAGAGATTCATTATAAGTATTAATATTACGCTGTAGTCCCTCAAAGACAACATTGACAGTTCCATCTAACGACAGTAAGCGTCGATCCAAATCTCTGGCTAGCCGTGTTAACAGCTCCATCTGCTGATCTGATGATTCTCCCAAAGGTGGCTCTATAGAGCTGATAGCATCTAGGTCTGTTTTATTACTCGTTGTTGAGGAACTAGGATGATTTGCCAAATGTGCTAAATGTGAGCTTAACGTTGGCGTTAGGCGATTTACTAACACCTGCAAAAATTCATTAATCACCTGCTCTTGGTTCGCCAACTGCTGGCTTAGGGAATAGTTCTGTAGTCGCCTTTGTTCTAGCTGCCTAATTTCTTGCACAAGAGTTGACCGTTCTTGCAGTAATGCTGCTAATTCCGCTTGTAACGGCTGTAACAAAGCTGAGAATTCACTATTTAATTTTTGAGGCACAACATTATTCTGCTCTTCGCTTGGCTGCTTGTGTTGTGCTAAAGACTGGTGATTATTTTGATCAACAAATTTTGCCACTAAAGGCGATAACTGTGTTTGTCCAGAAAATTTGTTGGAAGCATCTGGCTGTGAGTTTTCACTTTCTCCTAGTCTGGAGAGAAAGTCACGAATTCTTTCTAAAACCTCTCTTGGCTCCTGCGCCTGACTAGACAAAAGCCGAGACAGGCGCTTGCCGTTATTGGCAAGTAAGTTGTCAATGTCTGCAATCAGTCTTTGAATTTCATCTGCGCGGGAAGTCACTTTTAATTACCTTATGTAGAACTTTACGTCAACTAGTGTGAAAATTAATTTACAATTACTGAAGTTTCAAGGGTTGGTTTTTCCAATCGGACTTGGAAGTGAAATTATATTTATGTTATGGATTGTTAGGAATTATGGTTTATGTACTCAGTACTATTGAACAGACAATTAATGTTATAGCTTCTCAGACTTCATAGCATAAAAAATAGAAAAAAATACAACAGCTAAACAAACTACCTTTGGTGGATGATTACTTTGTATCGATACAAACAAGCAACGTCTGTAGCAAACAACTATTTATACTGAGTTGTATCTGACTGAAATCGGCTAAAAATTTGGCCTTAGCAAAAATTAACTACCTTGAGTATGATTAATATTGTGTACCTATTATGTTCTTAAATTCTTAAGTAATCATGTTTGCAGTCAGGCTTGCCCTGAAAGAAGACCACCCAGAGTCATCAACTGCTTTATGTAAAACTGTTATTAGGTTTAAACCCATAGATAAAGATTGCTGAGAAAAAATGCTCTGATCGTTTTCTTGTGTAACATAGTTTAGTTTTATTTTTGTAGGGGGCTGTACTTTGTTCGCTTAGGCTTAAGGTAGCTCTCTTGTTTGTTGTGTATCCAGTAGCTGTAATAACTATGTAATTAAAATGTCGTAATGGAAGACCGATTTAGCCTGCACACACCAGCCAATCCCTGGATGATCTCGGCTCCCTTTTTTCAAGGGTTGCCAGAAGTAGTTGTGGAACTAGCCCTCACCCATCTTGTTACCCGCACTCACCCAGCTAATCAAGTGATTTTACTCGAAAATGACTGGGGTGGTTCTGTATATTTTATTGTGGATGGATGGGTGAAAATTCGCACCTACAATCTAGAAGGTAAGGAGGTGACGCTAAATATTCTTGGCAAAGGGGAATTATTTGGTGAAATGGCGGCGCTAGATGAAGTACCTCGCTCTACCGATGTAATTACGCTGACTCCCACGATGATTGGCAGTATGCCGTCTCAGGATTTCGTTAAGTTACTTCAGACTGAACCTCTAGCAGGAATGCGATTGGCACAATTAATGGCGCGGCGCTTGCGACAAGTGAATCGAAGATTGCGTTTGCGAGAATCTGATAGTCAATCGCGGGTAGCGGATACCTTGTTGTTTTTAGCAGAAGGACAGGGAAAAAAGGGGCAGACAGGAACTGAAATTCCCAATTTACCACATCGTGAATTGAGCAGTTTGAGTGGATTGGCGCGGGAAACAGTTACACGAGTATTGACAAGGTTAGAAAAAAAAGGGTTGATTAAACGGGATCAGGACATTATTTGTATTCCCGATTTGTCAGCTTTAGAAAGAATGATAGTTTAATAACTTGTCAAATATGAGTATGTTAGATTCTCTACCAGATGAGCCAGAAGCTGGCTCATCTTCTGAATCTCAAACCACCCGCAATCAATTAGATAAACCAGAAAAGCTTACACAACCCCAACTGAAAGCTGATGCGCCCTTGAGGATGGTGGAAACCGCATTTTTAGCCAGTACTGCTAGCCTGATTTGGTTTATTAATTTTTACTTTCCGTTAGGGCCAGTTTTACGGATATTTTTTCCAGTACCGATCGCTCTAGTCTATCTTCGCTGGGGTAAACGAGCTGCTTGGATGGCAGCAGTTACATCTGGCTTACTACTAGCGGTGCTGATGGGGCCAGTCCGCAGTCTGCTATTTGTTATGCCCTATGCTTTTATGGGCGTGCTATTGGGAGCAACATGGAATCGTCGTGTTCGCTGGATAGTTTCTATTACTTTGGGTATGCTACTGGGCACTTTGGGAGCTTTTTTTCGCGTATGGTTACTATCTGTGTTGTCGGGTGAGGATCTTTGGATCTATGTAATCAATCAAGTAACAGATTTAATTGAGTGGTTATTCTTGAAGCTGGGATTATTAGCAAGTCCTAGTGTATTTTGGATTCAAGTTGGAGCGATCGCCTTGATTATGTTCAATAACTTGATCTATTTGTTTATAGTCCACCTGGCCGCATGGCTACTGTTGGATCGCTTAGGAAATCCTATCCCTCGTCCGCCACGTTGGGTACAAGTATTAATGGATTATGACAGTTAGTCAGTGGTCATTTTTTATGGGTCAGTTGCAAAAAAATACAACTGACTAATGACAACTGGCAACTGGCAACTGACAAAGAAGTTATGATTCGTATTTATACTCAAATAGCACAAGGTGAAGAATGGATATCTAAGTATCGCGGTCGCCTACCTGTGTTTGCCTGTGTATTAGGATTTACTGAAACTGGTTTGATTCCGGGGATTTCAGCAGCTGGACGGACTCCAGAAGACCGAAAGTATACTGCTTGTGCTGATGCTGAGTTTTTATACTACGGGCCAGAACATCAACCCCAATATTCTTTACCACCTCTAGCGGCGGGAGCATCACCTGTGTTGATTTCCCGTGCTGTGGTTGAAGCACTAAAGATTCCAGTTTATTTGTTTAATGCTGGGTTACCTCAGCCTCCAGCTGTACCAATAATTGATTTGGGTGGTCTTCCAGCTAGGTGTTTAAGTAGTGGTGATGCTATGAAATTGGCAACAGTACACCACTTGTTAGAACAAGGGCTAATTTGGGGTGAGCGACTTTCTGCCAAAAACCAAAAAAGGTATCTCATTTTAAGTGAGTGCGTTGTCGGCGGAACTACCACTGCCTTGGGAATTTTAACTGGCATGGGGATACAAGCACAGGGGAAAGTTAACAGTAGCCATCCTATTTGTAACCACGCGCAAAAGTGGGCGTTGGTACAAGCTGGGTTGCAACTGGCATTTCCTGGTGGTGAATCTCAACTCTTTGGTGCTGGTATAATTGACCCTCTAAAACTGGTTGCAGCAGTGGGCGATCCGATGCAAGTAGTGGTAGCGGGAATGGCGATGGCAGCTAGTCGCAATTGTGGTGTTCTGCTGGCTGGTGGGACGCAAATGCTGGCGGTTTATGCCCTAATCAATGCGATCGCTCAAGCTTACGCCTTAGCTTGGCAACCAGAAGAAGTGGTCGTAGGTACAACTCGTTGGGTAGCCGAAGATTCTACTGGAGGTACGGTTGAATTAGCCCTGAGTTTAGGTAAAAGCAAAAAAAATAAGGACGAGGTAATCCCGCCCTTATTAGCCACTCAGCTGAGTTTTATTGATTCTCGTTATCCCCAACTCCAAGCTTACGAGCAGGGCTTTGTTAAAGAAGGCATGGGCGCTGGTGGAGCTGCGATCGCTGCCCATCTTAATCTAGATTGGCAACAACACCAACTTTTAGAAGCCATTGAAAAACAACTTGAGCGATTGAGCCGATTCAATAACTGATAACGGATGCCAAAAGTTACAAATTTCCAGGAAATATCTGGGTCTAATGATTAATTTAGTGAATTCTCTCCCGCAGTAATTGTTCTTCTAAGGCTGCAATGCGGTTGTATGCTGCTGTTAATTGCGCTGTCAGCCGTTGAATTTGAATTTCTGGTGTTAAGCTTTTTTCTCCACTTTGACGATTCATATCTGTATAAATGCCATCTGCCAATACATCCTTATGTTCCATTTCGGGATTTAAATTTAGATTTCCTCTGAAATGGTAGTGTATGGCTTCGCTATTTTCGGAATAACTATCTTTTGCTTGTGTTTTAGCTAAAGAACACTCTGACAAAGTTTGAGACACTTTACTGTCAAGATCCTCAATTACCTGGCAGAGGGCATCCAGTTTATGGCTCAAAGTCAGGATCTGCTTTTGTAATGGCTCCATTTAATACCCTAGTCCGCATATTTTCTCTATGTTATTCAATTTACTGGCGACCTTAAATATACTTATGAATTATTTAATTTTTCCCATAGATTGTGGAAATCTGATACTAAAGTCTGAATTTATAAATATAACTAAATATTTTTATTAGTAAAAATTGTCCGTATTGTTGAAAAATATTAACTGCGTCTAGAATAATGACAAATATCTCGCTAAAAGAGCTAATATTACCGCTTTTGTTCATAATATTCATAAATGATAATCTTTCATCATGATAGTTACAGTGCTTTTAATTTAGCTCTACATAGCTTTGATTTAGAGCATTAAGATAATCGACTATTTATTACAAAACCTTGACAACTAGCGGAAATAAGTATTCTTAAGTTGACATAAAGCTTAAAAAAGGTAGCTATTTTAGGATTCTGTTACTGTTTACACACAAAGAGAAATAACAGAAAGAATTAATAATTGGATAATCGGGTTCATCAGGCAAAATCTGGCAGCTAACTTCTCATAAAAGCAATCACAACAAACTAAAAAAAGACAATATTATTGCTATATACATCTACCGTAAGTGGGATAAAAGTGTATTTGGCGAACTCATCAGTTACCTGCCAAGATAGAGATAATTTTGAATTTACACACTCTTTATTCCTGAAGCCCCTGGTATCTCTCTGCTTCAGTTAGGTATAATCCAAAATCCGAAATATAATCAAAATCGATGGATCGACGGTCTTTTTTGCTAGGTACAAGCACACTGGTACTTTCACAACTACTGATTGGGTGTAATGGAAACAACCAAACGAGCCTTAAAGTGCAATTATTGAGAGGTTCTATACCTGCTCAGGTAGTTGAGCAGTTTCAAAAAGTTTTGCAGCGAAACGTACAGTTAAAGTTTGCCCCTGTCGAGCAAATACAAGATTTATTTAAACAATTGCAAAGTTGGCAGCAGCAACCAAAAACTAGTGATCAGCAAGGATGGAGTCGCTTTATCCCATTTAGACAAGACCCAAAAACGCCTGTAGCTGATCTAGTGACGTTAGGAGATTACTGGTTAAAAGCAGCAATTGAGCAGAAACTGATTCAACCACTCGAACAAAGTCAGCTAAAACAGTGGTCGGCTTTGGATGAAAAGTGGAAGAATCTGGTAACGCGCAACGAGCAAGGTAATCCTGATTCTCAAGGACAAATTTGGGCTGCTCCTTACCGCTGGGGTAGTACAGTAATTGTTTATAACCGTAACAAATTTCGAGAATTGGGATGGACGCCGAAGGATTGGGGCGATTTGTGGCGAGATGAGGTGCGATCGCGCATTTCTTTGCTCAATCAACCACGAGAAGTAATTGGTTTAGTCTTAAAAAAATTAGGAAAATCTTACAATACAGAGAATCTTGACCAACTACCAGATCTGGAAAAAGAACTACGCACATTAAACCAACAGGTGAAGTTCTACGGTTCCAGTACTTACCTGGAACCTTTAATTACTGGGGACACTTGGCTAGCAGTGGGTTGGTCTGAGGATGTAGTACCAGTACTGGCGCGTTATCCGCAACTTGCCGTAGTTATTCCCCAGTCAGGAACAGCAATATGGGCAGACTTATGGGTACGTCCCGCGGGTATTGGTAAAGATACATTATTTTATCAATGGATTGATTTTTGTTGGCAAACAGCGATCGCTAAACAAATTGCTATTTTGACTAAAAGTAATTCGCCAATTTCTACAAATATTGTTGCATCTGAAATTCAGGAAGCATTAAAAAACCTATTATTGAATAATCGTGAAGTTTTCGACAAAAGCGAATTTTTACTTCCCTTATCCCCATCAGCAACCAAGCAGTATGAGTCTTTGTTTGGCAAAATCAAACAAGCATGAATTATCAAGGATGTACACACCATCCAGGCAGCTTATACCGAGTTGCATTCAAAGATACTAAATTAGGGCAGCAGAGGAGCAGGAAGAGAAGTTGCCAGGAGGGTTTCCCTCCAAGCAAACTTCGGGGAGCAGAGGTGAGGAAATCCAAATCTGTCTGATCGCAACATAAGTAGGTCGATGTTAAAAATTGTCGTTATGACAAGGCAGGAGGCAGAGGGCAGAAGGCAAAAGGGAAGAGGGTTTTAGGTAACTTTACTTTTCGTTACATACTTCGGTTTATTTGCACCGTTCTACTTAGTATTACCCTAACCCAGAATGAGATTTGATCATAATTACTAATTCGTAATTCGTAATTAAAGATGGGTTAGAGAAAGCAACCTAATGACGGCCGTGCATTTCTTTTGGGGTAACAGTCCCCTTTTGAAACTTAATTACGAATTATCAATTGCGACCAGGAATTAGGCAAAAATAACGTAATTGTGTCATTGTGACCGTAGGGAAGCAATCACAAAGCCTTGTTTTTGGTTGCGAATGCGTAAGTCCTCACGGATTAAGAATTTCTAAAACTTTATCCCTTACTCTTTTTAGAAAGAGCGCCGCCAACCTAGCTTGTTTTGAGCATTCATCTGGATACTGCATGAAGCCGGAAAGGTACTAAAGTTACACGTGTAAGCTGCTAGAAGTTCTTGCTGATAATTAAACACTCGAACATTATAGTTGTCCCTGCGGGCAGCAGTACCCAAGCGATTAACAAAATCGTAGCGCTCTAGATAATCTAGTAAGCTCCAAAGTTGCTGATTGACTATTAAGTCTACTCGCGCAGGTTCCTTGTCAGTAGTTGGATATGCTATCCAGTTATCCAACAGCTTGTCCTCGGCGCTTTCTTGCGGCCACCATAATCTAGGAATGGTCAATTTTCCTGGGTTAACGGTGCTAGCTGTAATTACAGAGCCTTTTGGCTTTTTCAACAAGCTTAGTTCCAAAGGTGCATTAGAAGGCAGTGGAGCAGAGGTAGTTTCCGCTATTGCAGCTCGAATTGAGACCAGGGAAATCGTAGTCAGACTGATAGTTACTAGTCGGAGCAATGTCTTACAATAAGGTACTTTGTATCTAGTCATAACTTGTACTAATTTGAACTATAGATTTATAGCGATCCGCTACTAGGTGTAATACATCAAAGAATTATCTAACTACAGAAAATAAAGTTAAAAATTCGTAATTGACTTGCAGACGCAGACTGTTACTCTATCTGAAACTGAGCGGTCTTCGTTAAATAGCCCCTCAGATTTAAAGTCTGAGGCTAAACAAACACAGCCTGCCTTTCCTTCGGAACGCTACGCGTAAGCGAAGCTATGCCGAAGGCTTTATGTAGGCTCAATATAATCCACGCAGGTGAATTTGGTTTTTATAGCCGCGATTTCTAATCGCCAGGTGTTTCTTCAAAAAGTGGATGCTCCCGCTTTTTCTAACCCGTCTTTAATTACGAATTACGAGTTACCAATTAATAATTACGATGATTTATTATCCAACTAATTAATTATGAGCTTTGCTGTTTAGTCTTCATTAGCAAAATCTAAACTTTGATAGCCAGGATACGAATTCGTCGGTAGTCTGCTGTCCATGTTCCCTCTTGATACAGAGTCGGCTTCAGTTCGTCTTCTACTTGACGAATTACTTTTATTTGCTGCTCAACAGTCATTCCTACTAGAAAAGCGCTGGCAAACATCTGAATCCAGTTGGCTATGCCTGCTTCTTTCTCTACTAGGAGAGTTGGACGATCAAACAGGGTGGCATAAATAACATCAAAGCCTTGCTGTTCCAGTAGGGTAACATATTGACTAATGCTGGGGAAATACCATGGATTCAGTGTTTGTGGTTCAAAAATACCGACGGACTTCATAGCAGTGCATAAAGCTTTAACGATCGCTTGTACATTTCCCTTACCACCAAATTCTGCGACAAAACGCCCCCCTGGTTTGAGCGCTTGATGTATGCAGGCGATCGCTTCATCTGCTTCTTTAATCCAATGGAGTACAGCGTTGGAAAACACTGCATCCAATGGCTGTTTTACTTGAAAGTTTCTGGCATCAGCAACATCAAAATGAATATGGGGATAGTTTTGTCTAGCCTTCTCAATCATTGTGGCGGCGCTATCAATTCCTATTACCTCAGCCTCCGTTTGGGCAATTTTTTCTGTTAGTTGCCCAGTACCACAGCCAAGATCCAAAATTAATTCCCCTGGTTTGGGATTGAGTAATTGCAGCAAGTCTTCGCCATACTGCCACACGAAGGCGTGTTTATCTTCATACAAAGTACTATCCCAATTATGCTTGGGTATCGAAATACTATTCATAAGCAGTGAAATTACATAGTGTTGGCTCGCCAGTCCTCAACCATAAGTTTTAAGTTGATGAACGCCTAATCATTAAGGTAAAAGAGATTTATATTCATGTCCAATATATTTTTATGCTGTAACTAATATCTTTTAAATATTAGTTACGGTTAACAATGGAACTACGACACTTGCGTTACTTTGTCACCTTGGCAGAAGAACTACACTTTGGAAAAGCAGCGGAAAAATTACACATTGCCCAACCTCCTCTTAGCCAACAGATTCGTCAACTAGAGGTGGAATTGGGCTTTGAATTGTTTCATCGCACAAAACGAAGTGTGCAGTTAACAGAAGCGGGGCAAGTATTTTTAGGTGAAGTGCAGCAACTTCTGAGGCAATTGCAGCAAGCAATCCAAATTGGGCGACAAACTAGTCGGGGTGAGATGGGACAGTTGGTAGTTGGTTTCGTCAGTACAGCAGCATATAATATTTTGCCAATTATTTTAAAAGTTTTTCGCAGCCGTGTTCCTGGTGTAAGCCTAGAGTTACATGAACTGACTACAGATCAGCAGCTAGAGTGGCTGCGGGAAGGACGCTTAGACGTAGGATTTATCCGTCCGCCTGTTGAAGACAATACATTTAGCTGGGAGACAATTTTTCAAGAGTCGTTGATGGTAGCGCTTCCTGAAACACATTTGCTAGGAAATCAATCTGATGTAAGTTTGCGATCGCTAGCTAATGAACCGTTTATTTTATTTCCCAGGAGATTAGCACCCGGACTCTATGATTTAATTATCAGTCTTTGCCAGCAAGCAGGTTTTAGCCCCAGTGTTACTCAAGAAGCGATCCAGATGCAAACGATTGTTAGTTTAGTTGCTGGGGAAATGGGGGTGGCGATCGTGCCAGAATCTTTGCAAAACCTGCAACGGACTGGGGTGGTTTATAAAACTGTGCAAGAAACAACTCCAAAAGCTGCAATTGTCATGATTTGGCGAAGCAACGATGTATCCCCAACTGTGCAGCGGTTTCTAGAGATAGTTAGACAAAGCATAATTTGCTAAACTCTGAACCAGAGTCAGGAGCAAGTCTGATGTTTCAAGCTTTGCCAAAAACAGTTACTTTTGAAGAATTCCTAAATTGGAAACCAGATGGCGGACGCTATGAATTACATGATGGGGTAATTGTTGAAATGCAGCCAGTAGGGGATCATGAAGAGATTAATGGTTTTTTAGCTGGTGAAATAACTTTAGAGTTCAAACGATTAAAACTTCCTTACTTCATACCCAAGCAAGCACTGGTCAAGATTCCTAACAGAGAGTCTGGTTACTCGCCTGATGTAATAGTAATAAATCAAAAGAATCTTTCATCTGAACCGATGTGGAAAAAGTCCTCAACGGTAACTCAAGCTGCATCTGTTCCCTTAGTTGTTGAAGTCGTTAGCAGTAATTGGAAAGATGATTATGCACACAAGCTTGTTGACTACGAAACTTTCGGCGTTTCTGAATACTGGATTATTGATTATTTAGCTTTGGGTGGTAGAAGGTATATAGGTAATCCCAAACAACCGACTATTTCCGTTTACTATTTGGTGGATGGTGAGTATCAAGTTAACCTGTTTCGAGGTACTGACTCCATCTTATCGCCTACATTTCCAGAATTGAATTTGACTGCTGAACAGATTTTTCAAGCTGGACGTTCAGAAAATGAGTTATGACCGCAGTGCAGATACTCCCATAGGGCCACGAGTTACACCTAGCTGATTTTGCAGCTTTAACTCTCGCCAAAGTTGGGAACCCTTAATCTCTCCTTGCAGTAATTGAGTATAGCTTTGTATAGTTTTGGTCACTTCATCTGGTGTCTCATTCACAAATTCGATGCGGAAGTGGCGCAATCCCAAATGAATTAAACGCTGTACGTACTCAGCTGCTGTTTGGGCAGTGCCATTAAATACAGTATTGCGACAACCTGCATCTGCCTTGAGGACGTGTTCACTACCCACGCGATCGCGCAATTTAACTTCCTGCTTTTCACAAGGTCGTCCACAGTTATTGTAGTCCGTTCCCTCAGAGAGAAAAGCGCAAAAGACACAATGCTCCATGTGGAACATCGGTATATGTTGGTGGATTGTCACCTCAAACCACTGGGGTGGACAACTGGTAAGCAGGTCTTCGAGTTGGGTAATATTCAGGTCGTAGGATGCGGTTAAGCGTTCTAAACCAAAATGCTGCTGAAAGTAGTCTGCTGTTAAAGGGTTGGCAACGTTGAGCGAGAAATCTCCGATACAGCGGTCTTGGGCAAAAAATTGTAGGTGGTCATAATTGCGAACTATATAGCCATCTGCCTCACAAGCACGCACTTGTTGCAAAATCCAGTTTTCCCCTGGTTTGGCAATTCGCGGTGGTGCAACCCAGATAGTGGGGAATGTTGAGTGCTGAGTGGTGAGTGCTGAGTTAGGAAGTAGTGATTTGTCCTTTTGTCCCCTTGTCCTTACTTCACGTACCATTTGCACAGCTTCCCGATAAAAGCGGGGGTCTTCAAATTCACAGTAAAGTGTCTCAATTCCCGCCTGAAGTGCAGCTTGCAGTTGCTTCAGATTTCGTACTAGGACGATGAGGGAGGGAGAGATGGGAGGTGGCGAACTGGAGGAAGGTAACAAGTCTTTTAAAGAGACATGAGAACTCAATTGCCAGCGTTTAGGTTGACTACGTAATTCTTCCAATTGTGCTACGATTTCCCGGCGCATCCGGTTCAACTCACTCACAGGTAGTATCAGCCCAGCGCTGAGGTGATTGGTTAGCCTTCCCAAACAGAAGGGTGTATTACCAAGACGACCCAACTGTTCTTGTAAACGTTCTGTGGTTAGGGGTTTAGTGTGCGCTTCCACCAGTAATATTGTAGAGTCCACCTGGACGACATGACCTTGTTCATCACGAGCGATCGCAGTTAGTGGCTGATCGGCTTCTCCATAAATCTCTAAATCAATGGGACGCTGAAATTGGGGATTATCTCCAGCAAAACTCTGACGCAGTTGCTTATCAAGTTCTGGATCGCTGGTTTTCCAAACGCGATCGCCTACATGCACTCGGCGGAAGTTCAAGCCACTTCGCCCAAAACTCAGCAGTGCCTCCTTACCTTTTTGCAAGACTGCATAAACTCGACCACCTTCTTCTTTAGCCTCTGGATGCCCACAGTCAAATACTACGCCATCACCTGGTTTAACTGGTGCTTCTAGCTTAATTGCCACCTGTTCATTACTAATGCGGCTGACTTCTCCCAGGTAAACTCCACGCTTTTTGCCAAAACGGGCATGAACCAATTCCTGATTGTTAATTCCGCGAAACCAACCCGTGTATATACCGCGAGAAAATGCCATTTCTAAGTTGTAGTGATCCTCAGAAAATTCTGGGTGTTTTGTCACCTTCCCCGTATCTCCGTGTCCCCGCGTCCCCGCGTCTTTTTCCAATTCCCCCATCACCCGATCCAAGGCTTCTCGATAAACACGGGTGACATTAGCAACATACTCTGGTGTTTTCAGGCGACCTTCAATCTTCAAAGAAGTTACTCCTGACTTCACCAAATCGGGCAGAACTTCTAATCCTGCTAAGTCTTGGGGACTGAGTAGATATTTGCGTTCCCCCAAATTCACAACTTCCCCATCAGCGATTAACTCGTAAGGCATCCGGCAAGCTTGGGCACATTCGCCTCGGTTGGCAGAACGTCCGCCTAAAGCTTCACTTGTCAAACACTGACCAGAATAAGCCACACATAAAGCACCATGAACAAAAACTTCTAAAGGTAGCGAAGTATTTTGTTGGGCAATTTGCTGTTGGATTTTATTGATTTCCTTGAGTGAACATTCACGGGCAAGCACCACCAATTGACAGCCAACAGACTTAGCAAATTCCACCCCAGCCGCACTAGTAACAGTCATCTGAGTGGAAGCATGGATAGGAAAATCAGGAGAAAGATGACGGATAAGACGACATATACCCACATCTTGAACAATTACCGCATCCACACCTGCGGCAATAATTGATCGCAGATATTGCTCTGCCTGTGCTAATTCTTTGGGAAATATGAGTGTATTGAGAGTGACATAGCCCTTCACACCACGCAGATGTAAAAATGCCATTAACTGGGGTAAGTCCGCCTCAGTAAAATTTTGTGCCCGCATTCGCGCATTAAACTTATCCAAGCCAAAGTAAATCGCATCTGCCCCATTTTCTACAGCAGCTTTGGCACATTCCCAATTGCCTGCTGGTGCGAGTAGTTCAGGACGTTGCAGGGTGAGTGAAGTGGGTTGAGGGGTGTGGGAGCGATCGCTTTTCATCAGCTTTGGGGAGGTTTAACTAGCACCATAGTGATCTTATCTAAGTTAGTGGGTGATTGTGGGTGAAGGGACACAAGGGAGGCGATCGCTATTTTCCATTTGAGGATAATAATTAGACATACTTATAAAAGTATTTGTGTGTACATTGTCCGTCGCAATTAGCTATGCTGTAAATAAAGACTCAGCTAAAAGCGAGAATTAACTATGTCAGAAGCATCATCTGCAAAAGATTGCCGCATCGATTTACGAGTTACCCAAGAACAAAAAGAAATATTAGAACGTGCTGCAAGTCTTAAAGGAATTTCTTTGAGTGCTTATACACTTGTTCATGTTTTGCCTGCTGCTAAACAAGACATAGATGCTCATGAAAGGTTAATACTAACTAATCGTGACAGAGATTTGTTCATGTCAGTAATGGAAAATCCGCCCGAGTTGAAGGGAAAACTCAAATCTGCTATTCACAAATACAGAGATAAGTATGGCAAGTGATAGCGAGGCGAGATGGGATTTTGTGCCAATTGATAAGAAATATCAAAGAGATACTTTTGATTGTGGTTATTCAATATTAAATGATTATCTCAAAAAATATGCACGGCAAAATCATAATAAAGGAATCGCTAAAACATTTGTAGCAGTTCCTGCATCAGGCAGCTTAAAAATTGATGGTTATTATACCGTCAGCGCCAGCATTATTGAGTACAAATCATTACCAGAATCTTATCAACAAAGGATGCCTGCCTATCCAATTCCAGCAATGCTGATTGGGAGATTAGCTGTGAATAATTCCGTTAAAGGACAAGGTTTAGGAGGTGAATTACTAGCTGATGCCCTCTACCGTGCTGTTCGTGCTTCTCAAGAAATTGGGATATATGCTGTGAGAGTTGATGCTATCGATTTGAAAGCAAAGGAATTTTATTTAAAGTATGAATTTATTTCTTTTCAAGACAATGAGCTTTCACTATTTCTGCCAATGGCAACCATAATTCGAGGGTTTAGTTAATTGAATGGTAAATTTTAAAGTTTAGGATAGTAAGAGCGATCGCTTTTTATCAGCTTTGGGAAGGTTTAACTAGCGCCATAGCGATCTTATCGAATTTAGTGGGTGATTGTGGGTGAGGGGAGGCGATCGCTATTCTTCACTATTAAATACATCTTGGGATTATAAATCATATAAATTCTTAAACCAGGCTACGAATGTCTGTGCTTTTGGATGGCGTGGATTCAGAATTTCTTCCTTAATAGCGTTATGCAGTTGTCTTCCTGGTGGTTTTTGCCACGCTAACCATGTATAAATGTAAGCTTTATCAATATGAGAATCTATAAATAGTGCCCCTCTATTTTTTGCTTCTGCTACAACTTCCTGAGCATATTGCCAGAGAGGTTCGTTATAATCTCGAATCATATAAGCTAAAAAAGTCTCTAACATACCTCGCATGAGGTTATCTGGCATAATCCAGACCCCAAACTTAATTCCATTAGTGGTGAGGAGCAGTCCTGTTTCTGGTATTTGCTCAGGAATGTCAGCAATACTTGGTAAACAAGCATTTCTAATACTTCTCCAGCGTGCATCTGGATCTTCGTCTGCATCTACCATCAAACCCAGATGTGTTAACCCTGCTGCTTTCAATCGAGCTGATATCCTATAAGCATTAATAAATCCATCGCTACCATAGTTTTCAATATCGACAGGATGTTTATCTTTTTCCCAGACAATTCCATTAGCTTCCATGAGATATGGTATTACCCGCTTGTCTTGTTCACCCTCCACAATAAGTTGTTTGCTTCTATAACTGCTTGTCATTACTAACGTACCTCAATGTTTTCTTCAGCAGCAATGACAATTTCAGGTTCAATAAAAACTACACTTGTGTTTTTACCTCTTTCAATTCTGTGAATTCTAATACCATCTTCAGTTGCATCTTCCTGCTCTGCAATACTAGCTAAACTAGTCCAGCAGTCACTATTATGAGTAGTTGCGAAAACTTGTACATTTAATCTTTTAGCTGTTTCCCAAATTAGCTTCCACATATCAGACATAGCGGTAAAATGGAGTCCGGTATCAATCTCATCAACAAATAAGTATCCATCTTTAGCACACACTGTAGCTAGTGCAAGTCCTAAAATCCGCCAAATACCATCACCCATACTGCCAATTGGTACACGCTGATTACTATCAGAAAGAAGTACAAAAAAACCGCCCCGCGAATCTAAGGCATACCTAGACTTTCGAGAACTCACTGGAGCAATCCGTTGAATTTTAGAGTCTATTCTATTAAGTGCCTGCTCTACAAGTTTTTCTTCAGGCGTTAGTACTATCTGATCAAATAGTTCAATCATCTTCTCAGTTCCTAGAGAAGATGATGTTATAAATTGTATTTTTGGTGCTGGATTTTTAGGATCTCTACGTAATTGGCGAGTATAATCCTCTATAGGAAGTCCGCCATTAGCTGATAGCGGTAGTCTCCAAGGCTTTTCTTCTCGCCCATAATTCCACTGAATACTGAAATCTAGTTCCCTTAATGCATCTGGGACTTCATCATATTGAAACTCAGACGATGAGCTAAGTGGCTCTTTTGAAGAAATTTTGCGTACTTCTATTGATACAACAAGCTCCTCTTTAATATTGCCGTTAGTACCTGTTATTGAAAATTTGCTCCCCAGTTCAATCTCGTGACCATAAAAAAGGTGACGAACATCAAGGTCTTGAGCTTGAGCTAACCTTAACCTACGTTCACTACGCTCATCATCAAAAAAATATTCACTTCGGTTAGTCATTGTTTGACGTAGTGGATCAAGATTATTCCGTGAGCATAAAAGTTGAATAGCTTCCAGTATTGATGTTTTACCGATATTATTTTTACCAACAAGTAGGTTAACTCTACCAAGCTGCCGAAGCTCGAAAGATTGGAAACTACGGAAATTCTCTATTTTTATCGTCTTCAACATAATTTTGCTAGCCGGAGACAACAAAGAGTTAATAACTGGTATTAGTATAAGCAGTCTTAACACCTCTCACTTTAGCAAAGGGGCGGATCACCTTTGTCAGTTGAGACAAATTAAGCGATCGCTCAATTTTATAGGCAACAATCATTATGGTGATTTAAATTGAGGGTAGATGCCCAAGAAAATCAGAGAGTTAAAAGCAATGTTGCTGAAGGCTGGGTTTGTCTACCGTCCTGCTAAAGGTAGTCATTCCTTCTGGACTCATCCGTTGATACCCAATGAGCCAGTCACCATTGCTGGAAAAGATGGAGACGATGCACCGCGATACTTATAAAAGCAAATTAATCGTGTTTTGAAGCAACTAGGGGAAATAGAGGAAGAAGAATGAACTATCGCTACAGTATGGTTATCCAATGGTCAGATGAAGATAACTGCTATTTGGTACATTTACCTGAATTTCCTTGGCAACAATTTCACACTCACGGCAAAACTTATGAGGAAGCTGCCAAACATGGACAAGAGGTGATTGAGTCTTTGGTTGAATGGTATCACGAACAAGGAAAGCCTTTGCCAGAGCCGATTGCTTTTCCTCAAAAACCCTTAAAAGTAGCGTAAATTTTTTATTTGTTTGGGGGAACTCAGTCTTTTGTACAAGGTACGCGATCGCTCCTCCAACTTCATCCCTCTGCATCAACGTTTTTTCCTTCTGATTCAACAAGCTCAAACTGCACCTTGTTGTATAAATCTTGCAACGAAATCTCAAAAGCTACAGTTACAAGTGCGATCGCTTCATCTTCTTCATCGTATTCACGTAGCGCCCATTGTTTCTTACCAGTTTTAGAATATTGCTCTACATGAATCCGGGTTTGGTCAATTAATAAATATTCTTGGAAAGTGGGGATTGTCCGATATGCTTGAAATTTATCCTCGCGATCATAGGCTTTAGTAGATTTAGACAATACCTCAATAATTACCTGTGGATTCAGAATTATATCTGTACGGTTGTTAAAAAATTCTGGTTCACCTGCTACAAGGGTAACATCTGGATAAGTATAGATACGCTTTTGCGGTATCCATAGCCGGATATCGCTGTTAAATACCTCATATTCTTGTTGTCTGAATGCAAAGTTCAACACAGCATAGAAGTTACCTGCAATTCGGTTATGATTTATTGTGCCACCAGCCATTGGAATTATTTGCCCATCAATATATTCACTTTTGTAGTCAGCAGCTTCCTCTAGCTCTAAATATTCCTTTGGGGTGTAATGTAATTGTTGTGTTACTTGCATAGTTTTTGTGGGGAAGTGATGTCTAAAGAAAGACAAGATGCAAAGCGTCTACGCACTCAAGGGACTTAACCCATATTTACCGAACAGTGTAGCGTGTTCGTTGGATAAAGCAGGCGATCGCCTTCTGCATTCATTACCTGAATTTTAATTTTGAATTGTTTAACCCCACAATCTTCTACCTGCTTTGCCATTTAATCTTTCGTGGCTATCTTCCAGTAAAGCTGGAATATCTAAATTTTCTGGACATCGGGGTAAACAGTCACCACATTCTGTACAGCGGTTGGCTTTCATTCCTGGAAACCAGTGACCGGCATTTTCAAACATCCCGTAGCGATATTTGCCATAGTCTGTCATATCGTATGCTACAGCTAGATTTCGCAGCCGCAGCACCTCTGGAATATTGATATTTTCTGGACAGGGTAAACAAGCATAACACTGGCTGCACTTCTGTGTTCCCAAGGCCACTTGCTGTTGATTTTCTAAACGCTGGAAAGCTGCAATTTCTTCTGACGTGAGTTGATCGATACTGTCAGCAACTCGCAAGGGTTCAATTAATTCCTCTGGGTTGGCTGGCCCTACACTCAGGGTAGTAATGCGGGAGTCGCTAAGTAAAAATCTATAGTTTAATTCCAATGATGAAAATGGACGACAGATGTCTTTCAAGGTTTGGGGCGGTGTGTAGAGACGACCTCCCTTATCAGCAGGGGAGATAATGAAAACGCCCATGTCCTTTTCCGCAGCTAGTTGAATTGCTGGTGCATTGCGTTGGAATAAATAGTAATAATGCAGATTGACAAATTCAAATAAATCTGTGTCAATAGCCGCCAGAATTACTTCTAACGATCCGTGGGTGGAGAAACCAACATGACGCACTCGACCATCTGCGATCGCTTCCTGCACAGCTGGCATATAATCGGCTTGCACCCACTCCAGATGTTCCCAAGTGTTCAAGCCATGAATTCCCAGACAATCAAGATAATCTAAATGTAATCGTTCTAGAGATTCATCAATATGACGACGCATGAGGTCAGCATCAGCTGTGGGTGAAATTTTGGTAGTGATGTGAAGTTGAGAACGAGGTACTGACAACCCAACTTTAAGCGCTTTCCCAAAATATTCTTCACTTTTGCCATAACCTCTGGCAGTTTCTATATGATTAATTCCTAGCGCCAAGGCTTTATTGATAGTGTGATAAGCACTTTCGGCATCAGCCAGATAGCGCATTGTTCCCAAGGAAAAAACAGAAAGGCGCAGATTCGTTTTGCCAAAGCGTCGATATTGCATAAATTAGAGTCTAAGTTCTGAGTACAGACACAATTAATTGCATCTATACAAAGAGCGAAAATTGAAGAAGAAAGAATAAAGGAACTGAATGCTTTTCTTGATTCTTTCTTCTTAATTTTGTATTGTTTATTTTGTTGATTTTTTTTTGTTTAGCACTCCAGCAATTTTTTAACTTTCGCTATTGCCGAAGCGCTTAATTAAATCCTCAGGACGGAGATTAGAAATAAATTCGCGGAAGGCTTGTTGTTCTGCTTCATCGGCGTCGCGATCCACAGGAATAGAAGCATCAGCTATTACTTCTTCCATGACCCAGATAGGAGTATTGGTACGAAGAGCAATGGCGATCGCATCACTAGGACGCGCATCAATTTCTTTTGTAACTTCACCTTGTTGAACAATTAAGGCTGCATAAAAGGTATCCTTTTGTAGGGAATGAATAATTACCCGATCCAGAGTCAAGTTCCATGTCTCTAGAATATTTACCATAAGGTCATGGGTTAAAGGTCGTGGAGGCTTCTGACTCTCCAGCGCTCCCGCAATTGCCCTAGCCTGTTCTTGTCCGATATAAATTGGCAAAGCACGACGATCTGAAGCATCTTTTAAAAGTACAATCGGGCTACGGGTTATGGCATCTAATGCTATGCCAGCGACTCTCATTTCAATCATTGGCTAAGCCTCTACACTCCTTGGAGTACTTGGGTAATAAGTAACAAATAACACCCTTGACGGGTTAATTTAGTGACAAAAATAAACATAGGCATTTGTTCTCTATAATTGCTTCTATTAAACTCCGAACTTGATGTGAACACCAGAGTAAGTCAAAGTGGTCTACTTAGACAATATACTTCTTACCCAAGTATGCCTTGTTAATGATGCTAATGTGTTAATATCCCTATCTCGAATAACGTCAGAAATTATACTTAGATTTCTCTACAATTATTGAGATATTTACCAGTGAATTTTAGGCAAAATTAGGCAATAAATAGAGTTAGTTTGGCAAAAAAGCTGTGTTTACAGGATTAATCCAGGCTTTAGGAATGATGAAACCCCTAGGGGGGGATTCTTGGCAAATTACTTGTGAAGGTCAGTCATCTCAATTAATTATGCAGGATCTGGCTTATGGGGACAGTATTGCAGTTGATGGCGTTTGTTTAACCGTAGAAAAAGTTTTAAAAGATGGTTTTATCGCCACAGCATCACCAGAAACGCTGCGCCGCACAACGCTGGGAGGTGAAGAAACGCCACAGAGATATGTCAACCTCGAAGCGTCGCTGCGGGTAGGAAGCAAAATCGGCGGACATTTTGTCATGGGTCATGTAGACGGCATAGGGAGAATGCTAGCGGCAGAACAAACGGCTAATTCTTGGGAATTGACGTTTACGGCATCTGAGGCGATCGCGCGGTACATTGTCCCCAAAGGTAGCATTGCTGTGAATGGCATTAGTCTCACAGTAGCCGTATATGAGCCAGAACTCTCCCAGTTCAAAGTAGCGGTAATTCCCCTCACCTACGCCGAAACAAATCTCCGTTATTTGGTTCCTGGCAGTTTGGTGAATTTAGAAGGAGATATTCTCGGCAAATATGTAGAAAAATTGCTTTATTCTGGCAAAGTAAATTCCAAAACTGATGATTCCAGTTCTGTTGACATTACACCGGGATTTTTAGCAGAACATGGATATTTGTAATTAGAGGTTGGGGATTGGGTATCGGAGATTAGGTATTAGGTACTGGGTGTTAGGTAACCAGTCCCCAGTCCCCAGTCACCAATCCCGATTCCCCAGCCTTAACTACCTGGTTTCTGAGCTACCTGAGCTGTCTGCAAAGACTGAACCAACTGACTAAGGGCAGTATCTAATGTAACGCCTGGGTCAGTTGCAACCCAGCCATTGGGTGTCAGGTGGCGAACTTCAAAGTGCAGGTGGGGGCCTGTGGAGTTACCTGTGCTACCAACCCGCCCAATCATAGTTCCTGGTTCTACCCACTGACCGGGCTGAACAAAGATTTCTGACATGTGACCGTAGAGAGTTTGTTGAGCAGAACTGTGGTTAATGACAACGGCTAAACCATAGCCACCGAGCCAGTTAGCAGTTTCTACTTGACCTTTAGCGGCTGCTAGAATTGGCGTGCCCATAGGCGCACCTATGTCTGTACCAGCATGGAAACGACGACCGCCTGTGATGGGATGAGTTCGCCAGCCAAACAAAGAAGTTATCGGGGAGGGGATAGAAAGCGGAAACATCATTCCCTGACCACTATAAGCAACTCTCCCGGTATATGGTATTTGCGGTAATGCTGACGCTATTGGGAAGTCATAAGACACAGTGCTAGGGCGTGGTGCGACATTACCATCTGCCATTGGTGCAGGTAAAGCGCCGCCACTCGGTGCAATCGGAGTTGCGCTTACTTTGGTGGTTGAGAAATCACCGGGGTTGGGGATAAAACGATTAGGGCGAGTACTCTTGGTAACACCACTAGAAGCGATCGCTGTCCCACCCCATCTATTATTGGCTACACTGTTAGGAGCAACGCGGGGATTACGCCATCCATTGGTAGTTGCTAGCGGTCGAACTACAGGAACAGTTGCTAATTTAGAATTTTGGCTTCTTTTGAGCCAACTCGGTTTACCATCAGCTACACGCTGATTGCCTTGTGATGGTTTAGCACAAAGACTACCTGATACACCCCCAGCAGGCAAAGTTGCTCGACAACCGCTGGAACGTTCTGTAATCACCACAGAATCGGGCGCTATATAGGTTGTACCACCAGCTTTGTAATCAGTGGGGTCAATATAGGCGTTATTGTAATCCTTAGTTTTCCCGGCGGTTTCACTAACACTATTGTTGGAGTTGTTAGACGGTTGAGCAACTACTGGTAGTTTCTCAGTTAAGGAAGGCGAAGAATTGGAAGTGGCTACTTCTGGTTTAGGTTTTTCTTCTCTTATTTTTACAGGGACAACCCGCGAAGTTTCTATCTGAGGTGTTGAGCGCTTAATAGCAGCAGGCTCAGAAATTTGAATTTTCGGTTGAGACTGTCTTACTGGTTGTGTTGATTGGGATACTTCCCTATTTAATTTCTTTTTAAGTCTAGTTCGCCGTTGAGAAAATTCCGGTTGCGGTCGAGCTACATCTGGCGTAGCAGTATATTTTTTAATTGGATTTATTGCAGGTGTTGGCTGGGAATTTTCAATAGTAGGAACAATGTTGTCTATAGATGTTTCCGTTTGAGCTAACACCAAACCACCGCTTAGGAGGCTAAAGCTACTAAGCCAACAGAGGCTTTGTGCTGGTAGCGTGGAAGCAAAGCGTTTTGTTGTCAGTCCTTGTAAACGATTATGGGCAGAGTTATGGGGCTGCGTCATTTGTTCTCTCAGTTGTGAGTAATTAGCCTAAAGAGATGATGCTAGTGGTTTGTCTTGCCCAAAGAGCGAAATTTTGAACAAACCTAAAAATTAAACAGAAGATTTTTGATAACCCAAACTGATTGTACCGGGTTCAACGTAAATTTCTGGTGTGATTAGTCCCTTTGTATCATACGCTTCTAAATTCACTCGTAAATTGCCTTGAGGAGTGACGCCGATTACAGTGCCTGCAAGATTATTAACGTGTACCTGGTCACCGATGTTTATCAATAATTCTAAATAACGAGACAAGAGTATGGTTATTCCTTCTTGAAAAAGGCACTCTATACCGGATTCTATTCCGATTAAAACTGTAGAGGTGAGCATTTCCAGACTAGAGATCGGTCTAGAATTCTCAGAAGCTTGCCAAAGTTCCAAATTAATTCCAGTCTCTGGTACTGGGTTTGCCCAGTTAATACCAACACCAATCACAGCTTGTGTAATTTGTCCTTGATTTACTTTGGTTTCTGTTAGAATGCCGCCTAGTTTGCGACCATTTAAAACTAAATCATTCGGCCATTTAATTCCAACGCTGATACCATACTCTCTTAATTGTGCTGCAATTCCCCAAGCACTAGCTAAAGTTAGATGGTAACAGTTAGTAGCCTCTAATTTAGGAGCGATCGCCACCGAAACATATAATCCCCCAATAGGAGAACTCCATTGGCGACCCCATTGCCCGCGTCCAGCAGTTTGTTGGGTGGCGATTACTACACATCCTTGTTCAGCACCCTGTGCAAGTAACTCCCAAAGAGTTTGATTAGTCGAGGCTACGCTATCAAAAACGTGAAGAGAGAAAGGTAAATATCTATACTTACGCCCTGTTTTGAGGGCTGTTTCCAAGAGTTGTAGATCAAATCCCACGCAGTTACCCCAAATCCCGTTGTTCAAGTTAGCATTAATTGGCTGATTTTGATTTTTTGTTAGGTTTGGTTCACGATGCACACTTGGCACTGGCGTAATTGGGACGGATTGCCCTACCTGACTTGTAGTCTCCTAGAACCTTGGCATCACGGCTTCTTTACCCAGCCGTTTTGGCCTCGTTCGCCGAAAGAGTTAACAAAGGTGCTACACCCGGAAGCATCAGTTTATCGCTTGAAACAGGTTCATGGCAATACTGTTCTGACTCCACAAGAAATTGACAGCAGGTTAAGCACAGGTCACGATGATGTTGAGGGAGAAGGTGATTCCGCCCTAGCATTGGCTGATGGTTTAGTTAGCGAGCAGCCTTTGCAAGCAGTATGGGTTGCTAGCGCTGATTGTACACCTGTACTAATTGGGGATATGAAAACTGGACAGGTAGCAGCACTCCATGCAGGGTGGCGGGGTACTGCGAAAAAAATTGTTCCCCAGGCGATCGCCCGACTCAAAGCACAAGGTAGCAAACTGGAAGATTTACGAATTGCTCTAGGGCCTGCGATCGCAGGTGAAGTTTACCAAGTCTCTGTGGAGGTAGCTGCTGAAATCGGGGCTAGTATTATACCACATGAAGACGAAAAAAAGATTGTCAATGCATTGCATGAGCTACCCAACTCACCCTTGCTAGAAGACCCCAACCCAGGCAAAGTTAGGCTAGATGTACGGCGGGTAAATGCTTTACAGTTAGAAAACCTAGGGATTAGTGCCGAACAAGTTGCGATCGCTCCTTATTGTACTTACCAAACTCCAGAGCATTTCTTTTCTTACCGTCGGGAAAAAGAGAAAAAAGTGCAGTGGTCAGGGATTGTCAGCAGCAAAAAGAGTCACTAGCATGTTATCTATATCCTCATTACAGGATAGTTAGGATGCTCAGGATTCGGGATAAGTCGCTGATTCCTACAGTCCACCAGTAAATCCAGCGTCTCAAGCACCGTTTGCCCAATCAGGACTATATCGCCTGTAACCAATGTTGCTTCGGTAGTTTCCCGTCCCGCCAATTCAATAATCACAGGTTCAGTCACGCCTATTGATTCTTCACTACCATTGGCATATTGAGCAATCTGCTGTCCTCGAATTCTCAAACCAAGTTGCTGCACAATAGACATAGGTAGTACAGTACGTACTGCCCCAGTGTCGATCAATGCTTCGGTTTCATACACCCGTAGCATATTTGGATTGAGCATTCCTCTACTTACAAGCGCTTCATCAATAGCATTGGTAAGTTTGACTTTGACTCGAACTGCACCCATAAATTGATTGCTGACTGGATTAGCACGATTGAGATTTGCCATAATCTTTTATCCTTCGCGCTCTTTGCGTCCTTTGCGATTCGTAATTAGCAATTATTTAGGCTGTTAACGCTTCACTTAATAACTCACGGTGCATCAAAGCTCGATCTACCAAAGATTGTATTTGCTCAGATGATAGGGGATCGCCATTGGCGTAATGCTCCATCCAAGTTGTACTAATTACATTAGGGTCATCTGGTAAACTTGCCAAATCCCATCCAGGCATAGCCAAATCTTCCATCAGGCGATTTACCTTGGGATCATAACTAAGAGCAAAACAGCGACATCCTTCAGCCGCTGCCATAATCAAGCTGTGCAGACGCATCCCAATTGTCATTTCCACACCGCGATACACACCTTTTAAAAGTTGCGGATCTTCCAGACACATTATTTGGCTAACATCTTTTAACTGGGGATGAATTGCTTCGGCAATGCTTAAATCTTCACTTTTCTGAAATGGCAGCAATAGAATAAAAGTTTGCGTAGCTTTTTGGAAATCTACCAAGGCGCGAGTTAAATTTGCCAAGCGTGTTTCTGTAAGTTGGGGATGCGATCGCAAAGTTACAGCAACTCTAGGCGCAGGTAAATTCCAAAGTCCGGGGACTGGTTTAGCTTCTAACGCCCAAACCGGATCAGGCGCAAGGATATAAGGAATTTGCCAATCAGATAATAAAGCAGCACTAGCGCGATCGCGTACACTAACTTTGGTACAATGTCCGAAGGAGTGTTGTGCCAACCAACGAGTTTGGGGACGCTTCAACGGCCCAATACCCTGCGCCCAAGCAACAGTTTTCAAACCCATTTTCTGTGCCAAGGTCATCAGTCCGCCATAATAAAACGGGCTAATGCTACTCGTAACATCTTGGATTAAACTTCCACCGCCCCAGATAAAAGCATCACAAGAACGCAAAGCTTGCAGCACAGCTGTAAAAGCCATGCGATTGCAGGTTTCCGCACCATAGCGATCGCGGGTTTCCTCTGGATTACCAGAAAGAACCACAGGCGTTACATGAGGTGGTAACATTTGCAAAAGCGTTGCTAACAAAGCTTCGTCGCCACCATTACCTTTTCCGTAATACCCAGATAATAACGCCCGCATTGGTTTCATTTTGGAGTTTGGATTTTAGCTTATCAAGTTTTTTCGCAAATGATTGCGGCGATCGCTGGCATAATGCCCAGAAAATCAGAATTTTCTTGTGGGAAGATGAAGTAGTGGGGAGACCACGGGACAAATGACAACAGAGTAACTGACTATTAATTATGCACGCCCTTTCGATTCCCACCTGGATTATTCACGTTTCTAGTGTCATTGAGTGGATTGCCGCCATTTGGTTAATTTGGACTTACGGCGAACTCACAGGTAATCGGACTTGGTGGGGATTATCCTTCGCCATGTTACCAGCTTTGGTCAGCGCTATGTGTGCTTGCACCTGGCACTATTTCGATAATCCCGAATCTTTAGAATGGCTGGTAACACTTCAAGCTACCATGACCTTAGTTGGTAATTTTACCCTTTGGGCAGCTGCGGTGTGGATTTGGCGTTCCACCAAGTCTGCGAATACAGCCATGAATACTACTGAGCCAAAACCTATTAAATCAAAGTGATGATATCTAAAGAGGCCCTGTTTGCCCTTTCACTGTTTCCTTATTTGGGTTTCTTGTGGTTTATCAGCCGCAGCAAGCAAATGCCACGTCTGGCACTGTATGGATTTTACGGCACTCTAGTGTTTGTCGGTGTCACCATTCCAGCCGGGATTTATGCCAAAGTGCATTATGGAGAGTCTTTGGCAAATGTCGATTGGCTACACGGTGGTGCGGAAGTTTTTTTGACGCTTTCTAACATTTTGATTGTGCTGGGTTTCTGGCAAGCTGTGAAGCAATTAAAAATGAAGGCTTAAACAGAGAAAGCCCAGATATAGCTAGCTTTGTGATTGCATTGAGGATGAGGTGAATGGACGTAATTCCAGCGATTGATTTACTAGAAGGCCGCTGCGTGCGACTTTATCAAGGAGACTACGAGCGATCGCAAGTTTTTAGCGAGAACCCTGCTGATGTTGCTAAACAGTGGGTCGATCAGGGTGCTTCTAAGTTACACGTAGTTGACCTTGATGGTGCAAAAACAGGTAAAGTTGTAAACTTAGAGGCAATTGAAGCGATCGCCCAAGCAGTATCAGTTCCCATCCAAGTAGGCGGGGGATTGCGCGATCGTACTAGTGTGCAGCAATTATTTAATATAGGAGTACAACGGGCAATTATTGGAACCATTGCCGTAGAACAACCCCAGCTAGTACAACAACTCTGTCAAGAATTTCCCGGACAGATTATTATTGGCATTGATGCCCGTAACGGATTAGTAGCGACTCGCGGTTGGTTAGAAACCTCCGAAGTTTTAGCAACCCAATTAGCTGTACAAATGCAAGAATTGGGAGCAGCAGCCATAATTTATACCGATATTCACCGTGATGGCACTCTTACAGGCCCGAATTTAGAGGCTTTACGAGAACTTACTGCGGCAATTTCCATACCAGTAATTGCTTCTGGGGGAGTGAGTTCTGTTACTGATTTGTTGAGCCTGTTAGCTTTGGAACCACAAGGTGTAACTGGTGTAATTGTTGGACGTGCCTTGTATACTGGTGATATTGCCCTTAAAGAAGCATTACGTGCGATCGGGCCTGGGCGTATTCAAGATATTCCACCCAATCTAGATTTTTCTACCTTTGGCTAATATTGCCTCCCCTATCTGAAAATATTACAAACTCATTACGGAACAAGGGGAACGTATAAATGTCAAGGGGCGGGGGACAATAGCAGCTACTATATATATGTTGTTCCCTCTCCATCCTTTTACCGGAAATTAGGATTGTCTTCGAGTCAACAGATATATTAGACTACACCTCGATTATTTTTTCTATTTTCCGGATTCATAATTTATACACTTGTAGTTCAACTTGTAGAGAGTTAACAACCATTGATTGTGTTACTATAGCTCGTCGAAATCCTCCAACAAGGGCAAGCCAGCAAAAACTGAACCTGGTGCGTTCAGGTTCTAAAGTAACAATAAAATAAAAATAAACCAGGGCATAAAACACTCAACAAAATAAAATAAGTTAGTGTTTGTTAAACTGCTGATAATTTAATTGTTCAAATTTTTAAATTTTTAAAATATAGGGTTTTCTCTTTTCTAGAGGCGTAAAAATTATAACGTCTCTATTTTTTTATATTCGTATTTTTAGCTATGGCTTTTTCAATTAAATAGAATACAGCCGATTTCCACTATCATAAAAAATTTATCTACCTGATTTTGCATCCATAAACGCGTAGCGATGAGACAGCGCAAGATTTCTTCTATCCAGGCGGCTGCTTTAAGCGTAAGGGTTTCCGCAGGGTATAAAAAATGCTGTAAATTTTTCGCTAGTTTCCGGACTTTGTACTGCACGTATTGTAGATAAAAATATAGATAAATTGAATACAAGGTTTAGTATTATGTCTAGCCAAAAACCAAATCCCCCGCAAGCATCCAACAAAAAAACTACAGAAAATCAAACAAAAGAGCGGAAACAACCTTTGAACAAAGGTATCCCACCTAAAAGAGAGCATTAAGCCTAAATAAAATATGACAAAAATATTATGCTGCTTTGTAGAGACGTAGTAAAATCACGTCTCTACATTATTTTTAGATATAAAACTAACTTATTTATTTTTTACCTGGCTTTTAGCTTGTTCTAAAGCAATTTCTTTGATTGCCTGGTATGGATTCACATTAGCAGTACCTTCAATAGCTTTTTTGATAAATGATTTAAGGGGTAGCAAGCCATACCAAGCCTTACTCAATGCACACATCCGAATAGCCTGAAAATAAAAGTTTTTAGCTCAATGTAAATACTGAAATAGAGAATTAAAAGATACTAAACTATGTTAAAAACAGCCGACATCAATGTTTTTTCTTGTTAAGTAAAGTTTTTGTAACAAATATTATAGAATATTTTTACTAACTAAATAGGTATATTTTAATCTGCTGCTGTCAAGATAGAATTACAGCTATACAAAATCAGGACTTACGCAAAAGTAACGTAATTTTGTGATTGCGACCGTAAGGAAGCAATCGCAAGCCTTGTTTTTGGTTGCGAATGCGTAAGTCTTAAAAATATGAGAAATATAGAGTCGTCAAAAACACTTTTGTCCGCTTGTAGCCACAGTGATTTATAATGTATTGGGTACTGTTATATCGGTTACTTTTTACGAAGTAGCTCTCTACGATAGAAGTGTGAATGCACTGAAGTTAAATAATTAGAGCCAATCATTATTCTTGATGGCGGTACAGCCCCAAAGTTTTGTGATATCAATGTATACCAGTGAATCAACCAAGTTTTCCGCCAAAGCAGACTTAGGACAAATAAGTCGCATTTTAGTAGTGGAAGATGAAGAACTCATCCGAGAAATGCTAGTTGTAGCATTGGAGGAAGAAGGCTATAACGTGGTAACTGCCCCTGATGGGCGATCGGCTGTAGAATATCTTAAAAGTGCTGAACCCAACTCAGGGGAACTTGCCTTTGATTTGGTAATCCTTGATTTGATGTTGCCTCAAATCAATGGGCTAGATATTTGCCGCTTACTACGTCATCAAGGCAACCCCGTACCAATTTTGATGCTTAGTGCTAAAGGTAGTGAAACTGACCGTGTTCTAGGGTTAGAAGTGGGAGCAGATGACTACCTAACAAAACCCTTTAGTATGCGTGAGTTAGTGGCTCGTTGCCGTGCTTTACTCCGTCGCCAACGTTTAAGCACTTTGCCCCAGCTACCGATATTAAAATATAAAGATGTTACCTTGAATCCCCAAGAGTGTCGCGTGCTGGTTCGCGGTCAAGAGGTGAGTCTGTCGCCGAAAGAGTTCCGCCTTCTAGAATTATTTATGAGTTACGCTCGCCGGGTATGGTCACGGGAGCAATTGCTGGATCAGGTTTGGGGGCCAGATTTTGTTGGAGATAGCAAGACTGTAGATGTTCACATCCGCTGGTTACGCGAAAAATTAGAACAAGACCCTAGTCATCCAGAATACATTGTGACTGTACGAGGTTTTGGCTATCGATTTGGTTAATTGCTTCGGATAGTTGTTAGTTTTTAGTTGTTATAAAGCAACTAATGACTTAAATGCTCATATTGGGATTTTGTCTGGGTTTAGCGGTAGGCATTGGGTTTTGGATTTGGCAACAGGTTCAACTGAACCGCTACCTGGGGCGAGTACTTAAGCCTTTAAATTCTCACTCTTCCAAGGTGGCGCTGCTAATGATTCCTCGCTTGCGCCGGGAAATTGCTATGGTGAAGCAGCAGCGGCAAGATTTGCAGCAGTCCTTGGAAACTTACCAAGAATTGCTGGATTTTGCACCGCTGGGATATTTGCAGGTGGATGAAGAAAATCAGTTGCTGTGGTGTAATCAGCAGGCAAGAGAAATATTGTATCTGGAACGGTGGCAACCAGGGCAAGTGCGCTTGTTACTGGAGTTAGTGCGCTCTTATGAACTTGACCGTTTAATTGAGCAAACTCGTGATTGCCAACAACCACGAGTCAAAGAGTGGGTGTTTCACCCTTCTTGTGAGAATGCGGCGGCAATGTTAGAGGTAAAGCCTCTGGCTCTACGGGCGTCTAGCTTTCCATTACCTAAAGGCCAAGTGGGAGTGTTTTTAGAAAATCGCCAACCGCTGCTGGATATGAATCAAGTAAGAGATCGTTCTTTTTCCGATCTAGCTCATGAACTCAGAACACCACTGACTTCGATTCGTCTAGTTGGGGAAACTTTACAAAACCGTTTAGAACCACCTTTAAATCGTTGGGTTGACCGCCTCATGCAGGAAGTCGATCGGCTGATTAACTTGGTACAAGGCTGGTTAGATTTGACTCAAATGGAAACCAACCCAACCATGCAATTGCATTTTGAAACTGTAGAAGTGCGATCGCTGATCACATGCGTGTGGGAAACTTTAGAACCACTGGCACAACGGCAACATCTAAATCTTCACTATTCTGGAGCAGAAAATCTCTTTATTAAAGTAGATCGTTCGCGCATATATCAAGTTTTTTTAAACTTACTGGATAACAGCATTAAATACAGCCCTCCTTGTACAACTATTCAAGTTCAAGCAAAAATCTTATCGGTCAAAAATAATCACAAGAGCAATCTCGCTTCATCTTATCTGGAAATCAATATTATTGATTCTGGAGTTGGTTTTTCGGAAGCAGATTTGCCACATGTTTTTGAGCGATTTTACCGGGGAGATAAAGCACGAACTCGTTACCCAGTACAAGAAGGTAATTCAACAACCGCAGTTGTTGGCAGTGGATTGGGTTTGGCAATTGTCCGGCAAATTATTCTTGCCCATGGTGGTTCAATCAAAGCTATGAACCATCCAGAAAGTGGTGGTGCTTGGATACAAGTTCAACTCCCTGGAATGATGGCAAACACTTCAAGCCAAGATTATAGTTAAAAAAATATCTTCACGTTTAAGATTACAAGTGTGAAAGCTGTCCTTTATAGTCCCAGTTCTGATGGATCTCATCTGGCACGTGCCATTAGGCGCTTAGAGCGGGATGTACTACGCATGGGAGCTTTGGTCGAACAATCATTTCGTCTCAGCCACCAAGCGTTATTTGCCCGCAATTTAACAGCAGCAGAGGAACTTCCCCGATTAGATAAAAAAATTGATCGTTTTTACAGGCAAATAGAGTCAGACTGTACCGCAATTATGACGCTGCAAGCACCTACGCCGCAAGATTTGCGCTGTTTGAGCGCTTTTATGCAGCTAGTGCGGGATTTGGAGCGAATTGGGGATTACGCTGAAGATTTAGCTGACATTGCCATTAAAATCTTTCCTTATCCGCCTCATGCCTCTTTACCAGAAATTGCAGTTATGTCCCATCATGCTCAGGCTATGCTAGCAACTAGCTTAGTAGCTTTAGCAGATTTGGATGAAGCAAGTGGACGAAGTATTAAGCATCTGGATGATGCTGTAGACAATGCCTATGAGCGTCTTTATCAGACTTTAGCTTTCCAAAAGGATGTTCCAGGTGTGGTCGAGCCAATTGTTCTGTTGGCACTGGCAATCCGTTACCTGGAACGCATGGCAGATCATGCTACTAATATTGGCCAAAGAGTGGCGTATATCGTTACTGGTCAACGATCCTAATTATGGCTTGGGAACCAGAAAAATCAGGGATTGGCAATCATCTTATTTGCCAGTCCCCATCTTATTTGTGCTTTACCTAATTATGTAATAATAAATACTTTACATTAAGTATTTATTGCTCGTCTATGACCTGAATGAATAAAAATCAAAGGTAACATTTAAACTTCAGACAGAATTGGGGTTAGAGCTTTATTCCTCTATTTTTTGGTAAAAAACAAGTCTATATACTACTAAAGTCTTAAGTATTTAAAAATTAGTAATCTAACATACATTTCACTAAAAGCTTACCTGTTCTTAAACTTTGACCATTAAAGTAAACGAAGACAGTATAAAAATCGTCTTCTACTTTACTTATTTACTTAATAATGGTTACGCTGTAATAAAGAAAACTAATATTTATTATAAGCGCCAATTATTAATATTGGTAGGAGGTAATGTTGGAATATCAACATAGAATTATTGGTAAATGATTCTGTCATACTTTGCCAAGCTCCCATTATTTATATAGTCTTGCTATTAATGCTAGCGATGTTTAGTGAAAAATTGGTGTAATGGCTACAAGCATTTTTTTAAGTTTACTACCGAACATTATTTTCGTTTTTAGTAGTTAAAAAATAATATAATTGCATTTTATTATAGTAATTTAATCAGCAGTATTCATTATGTTTATAGTTTTATTCATTGTTTTTTAAGTATTTTTAAAACCTATAAAAAATATCATTTTATATCTGCTGTGAGTTCATATTAAAGATAAAATATGCAATTAATTACGAATAAGATTACTAAGATAATCATTTAAAAAATCTTACGATTTAATAAAGCGAATATTGTAGATTGAATAGGTTTTCAATCAAACATTGCTTCCTAAAAAAACATTTGTGATGTATTACACAAGTAGTATTCTAAAATCCTCTGTTACATCAAATAAATCTACTATTAATGAACAGTTACCCCAACGACTATTCCCTCGTAGGGAAGTAATGCCACCACGTAATGACGTACTGTGGCGTATTGAGCGTGGAGCAGTTCGTAGTTTAACTTGGAGTGAAGAGGGAACATTTATCACTTTAGGCTATTGGGGGCCAGGTGATATAATTGGATATCCTTTGTCTAGAGTCAAACCTTATCAAATTGAATGTTTGACGAGTGTGGAAGTGAGCATTTTACCACCTCAGCTTTGGTATCAAGATATCAATGCTTTGTTATCCCACATTCAGCAATCTGAAGAGCTTTTAAGCATAGTACATCGTAAACCAACTTCGCTACGTTTGTGGCATTTTTTGGTTTGGTTAAGTGGAAAATTCGGTCGTGATGTAGAACAGGGTAGGCTGGTTGACATAACTCTCACCCATCAAGAAATTGCAGAAGTGTTAAATATAACAAGAGTAACTGTAACTCGTCTTCTCCAGCAATTTGAAGAAGAAGGAAGTCTTTTACGTTATAAACGCCTTATTATTCTTTATTTAGCGAATTAAATAACTATAAATTCATTTAAAATCATGGTAGTTGAATGGTAAATTAACAAGAGAATTTGGTATTATACTTACCAGATTAATAAGTAAATTCCTTAAAAATAAAATTTTTTGGGAATTATGCTTTGGAGTGAATTAGTTAGGTGTGAGCGAGAGTAAGATTATGAAAAAAGCATTCTGGGATCTTATCAAGGTCAGTCCAGTTATTGTTGCTGCGACCTTTTTTGCTAGTAATAGCGCCTTGGCTGCTGAAGCCGAAGAACCGATAACTGCTGTTACCGAGTTGTCACAAGAATCTAACAGCATGGAACAAGTTACATCCGTTTCGCAATTTTCGGATGTGCAGCCTACAGATTGGGCATTCCAAGCTTTGCAATCTTTAGTTGAACGCTATGGCTGTATAGCAGGTTATCCCAATGGAACTTACCGGGGCAACCGTGCTTTGACTCGTTACGAATTTGCCGCAGGTTTGAACGCTTGCTTAGATAGAGTTAACGAACTAATTGCGACAGCTACCGCTGACTTGGTAACTAAACAAGACCTTGCTACCCTACAGCGTTTACAAGAAGAATTTTCTGCTGAATTAGCTACCCTACGGGGTCGTGTGGATTCTTTAGAAGCTCGTACTGCTGAACTAGAAGCTAATCAATTCTCTACAACAACCAAGCTGTCTGGGGAAGTAATTTTCAACATATCTGAACCTTTCGGTGATACGAGAGTTGGCGGTGCTGACTTAGATGCCAACACTGTCTTTTCTGACCGGGTTCGTTTGAGCTTGCTTAGTAGCTTTACAGGTAAAGACCAATTACAAATCCGGTTGCAAGCAGCAAATACACTCTCCAACGCTGGTGTAACTGGTACAAACATGACCCGCTTGAGCTTTGATGGGGGCGTTAACAACAGCGTTGAAATTGATAAAATTAACTACGCTTTTAACCTGAGTGACGCAATACGTATCAAGGTTGACGCTAATAATGCTGAGTTATACGAGAACGTCAACACCTTTAACCCAGACTTTGCCAGTTCTGGTAGGGGTTCTATATCCCGCTATGGTCGTTTCAGCCCTATCTATCGCCAAGGTGCCGGTGGTGCTGGTGTGACTGTGACCTTCAATCCTAATCAAAGCCCTTTTAGCTTGAGTGCAGCTTATCTAGCTAGGACTGCTAGCAATCCTACTCCGACTAACGGGGTATTTGAAGGTGAAAATGCCATCTTTGGTCAGTTAACTTTCCAACCTAGCAAAGCCTTTAACATCGGTCTAAGCTACGCCCGCACTTATCAACCTACTCCCAACCTCTTCCAAGCAACAGGTAGCGCATTTGCTAATAACCCCTTTGGTGGTGCGCGTACTGAAGCCAATCACTATGGTGTACAAGCTACCTTCCAACCCAGCCCTAAATTGGCTTTGAGTGGTTGGGTAGGCTACACCACTGCCGATGCCCTAACTGGTGCTGCAAGAGATGCAGAGTTTTTATACTGGGCTGCTTCGCTTGGTGTGCGAGACTTGGGTAGTAAAGGAAACGTTTTGGGTCTTCTGTTTGGTCAACCACCTAAAGTAACTGGTGGTACTGGTATTGCTACAGATCCCAGCACTTCTTATCATTTAGAAGGTCTCTACAAGGTGCAGGTATCGGATAACATTCAAGTTACCCCTGGCTTGTTGGTGATTTTCAATCCAGAGCATAACGACATTAACGACACTATCTACGTTGGTACTCTCCGTACTACCTTCACTTTCTAAAATGCATACTAAGTTAGTAGTGCTACTACTAACTTGTTAGTCACAATATGAATCAGCAAAAGCCCGTTCTTATAGACCGGGCTTTTGCTGACGCAAAAAAGGCTATGTAGGATTACAATCTTGCTGGGTGGACAGATCCGTTGGAGGGCGATCGCTACTCCAAGCCCACCATGCACAACCACAGTGGCAATTGTAAAATTCTTGCCATTTACGGCGATATTCTTCTGTAGTTACAGGCGATCGCCGATTTATCCAAACTTGTAAAGCTTCTAGGCTACTGGCATTGCAGCTAGGACAGCAAAACTTATAAGCATGAATTGCCTGATTCGTCCATTCAGGTGGGAAGGGAGCAAAAGCGTCCATGTAGTTAAAATTTTAGTCTTAATGGTTATCCAAAACTTTAACGTTTTGAACTTGTAGCCAAACGGGTGGATACTATAGAATCCGGTCACACTATATACTTGCTTAACCAGTATTCTGATGGCTTGGTCTATCTCTTTTACAAGTCTTAATTTGCAGAGGTTTTCACTTAAATTACCCTCATCTTCAAAGTTTGTGACAATTTCGCACAAATCAAAAGGTAGCATGAAAACTTTATCTTTTGCATAATTAATTACTATGCTTATGATGGCTAATAGCTAAATTATGGAGCCAAACGTTGAAATCCGCCGTCTGTTAGATGTAATGCCTGCTTCGGGACGAATGACGGCAAAAATCGTCAGTAAGCCTGAACAAGCAAAGGTAATTGATGCTTCATTTCCGCTACCCTGGAGTCACGAGCGACCTATATATATTAATTTCGATTTATGGTTCCGCCTGACAAAACCACAACGAGACTTGCTGCTGTTGCAAATGGTTAGCTGGTTGATAGGGGTGAAGTGGTTCAAACCAGACATTTATCAAGGTGTGGTATTGCTGGGGTTGTTGGGTGGATTAATAGAGTCAACGCAGTCTGATGTAGTGGGTGTAGTAATAGGTGCAGGATTAAGTGCGATCGCATTAGTTCGCATCTGGCGCACCAACAAATCTCAAGATGTAGAATTAAATGCCGATGCAGCCGCAATTAGAATCGCGCAGCGACGGGGTTACTCAGAAGCTGAAGCCGCCCAACATCTATTATCCGCAATTGAGGCGACAGCAAAAATTGAAGGACGTTCTAGTTTAAATTTTATCGAGTTGATTCGTTGCCAAAACTTACGGGCGATCGCTGGTTTGTCACCAGTGGGTGTACCGGAAAATTACAGACATTAGCAGAAAATTGGCAATTTTGGCGCAGATAAATTAATTTAGGCATACTGACTGTAATACCTGAGAAGGTGGCATGAAAGCTAAAATGTAGACAACATTAACTCCATAGCCCTCAGACCTCGCAAAAAATCATACTCTAGTTTCTAGAAGGTGTGTAAAGCCTTAAAGTAAAGTTATCCAGAGACATTGTGCCAGATAAATTTTGCGTATTTATTAGCTGAAACTGAGACGATATAACTTGCTGAATTTTCTGTTTTTCCTTTTCTATTTCCGATTCTGTTTCCAAACGTGACCACACAGGATCACTACTGTCTAACCAGAGTAGGCGAGGATACTGCCCAGCTTCATTTATTAAGACTTTTTCTAAAGAAGTTGCCAGATTTGCAGGCTTGTCAGCTAGTAGCCTAACAGGAGCTTTCGAGGGAATATAATAAGCTAAACGCATAACATGACCCCAAGCTTTGGAATTCAGAGCAATTAAGGTTGGCTGATTTACATCTTGTAAAATTAAATCGGCAACTGAATGGAAAACTGAGCGTTGCCGTAGACTAAAATCACTAATACTAATAGTGAGATACAAAAGCAATAAACCAGTTGCTACAGGTGTACGCCATTGCACAGAGACCGCTCGTTCTACCCATAAAGCCAGCAATAATAAACAGCCGGGGAGAATAATGATCATAGTCCTTCCCCAGCCAAACCCCAAGGTAAATTTTTGAGTCGCAATATCTACTCCTAAGGCTAGTAACAAGGGCACAATTCCTAATATTAAAGCTACTCCTAAGTTTGTTTGCTCACCTTTTTGCCAAAGGCTGATACTACAAGTCAAAAGTAGTAAAATTACCAAGCAACCTGCTGTGGCCACGCTCAGGGAAGGTAAACTGGTTACCCAATCTCCTAGAAGTAAATTAGTACCCAAAGTTTGAGCAATATCCTGTAAGTGATGTAACCATGCAAACCCAACTTCTTTTGCTGCACCAAAACGTTTTAAATCAGCATTACGAAGCTGCTTGATGGTTCCCCATAGCATCCAAGGAATGGTTAATAAAACTCCTGCCCCCAAACGTAATCCGTGCTGCCACCAATTCTGCCGATCAAGGTAAACTACTAAGACTGCTAAAACAACCACCCAATAAACATATAAATAAAAGGTCAGTAGGCCAGCAGCAGTAGAGCCGATCAAAAGACTATTCCATAGCAATTGGCTGCGAAGATTTTTGGTACTTTGAGTATTCTGCTGATAAATTAGATGCAGCAGTGCCCATGCACTTAGTGTTACCCACAAAACTAGGGGAGCATACATCCGAATATTGAGAGAGTGGAATAAATAAAACGGATTAATTCCTATTAGTGCAGCCAGGAGTAGTCCGCCACGATGTCCTATGAAAACCCTACCTAACCCATAGGCGCTGCCTATAGCGGCAATACTGAATAATGTATTTAGGCTCCGCATTGCTGCTTCGCTGTTACCGAAAAGACGCAGCCAGAAATGTTGACTCAAAAAAAATAGTGGTGGATGAGGTTCTCCTCCTAATAGACTCCGAATTAGCTGAATAAAGGTTGAGAAAACCTCGCGCAAACCTGCCTCAATTGGTAAGCTCAACAAGGATGTGTATTCTGCCAATACAGCTGGTGTATCGCCAGGGGTTTGGTAAGCACCCTTTTGTCCGCTAGAAAGAAGTAGTGATAAAACTTCGTCATACCACAACTCCCGGTTTCCTAAATTCAACATTCTTAGCACTATTGCGATCGCAATAACAATTAGCGCTAATTTTTCTACAGAAAAAAGCTTTTTCATGTTAGTGATTAGTAAGCTTGGATTAATCAATCAGTTGGCTGGGATAACAGTTTTGCGATTCAATAAATAATATTTTTATTTTTTATTGGAATTTTGATAATTAATAAAAAACTGGTAAATTCTTATTAGCGAACTCCATTTATTTTGTTTAAATAATCTCAATTATTAAAGCTTTATACTATGGAAGGATAATTGTAATTTTTTATTTACGCAAAATCATTGTAATTAGTTATTGATAAGCTGGCATAAGTTTACCAGTTAAACTTATGCCAGCTTATAAAATATAGTTAGCAATGACTAGGTAAGATATACGTATTTTTTTGAAACTGTGAAATTTGGTATTAATAATAAAATTTAAAAAGAACTATATTATGTAGTAAAATAAAAATATATTTTCTATAATCAAAATTCTTCTAAAGTTGTCCAATAAACGCTGTTGCGTCTGCGATGCGTGTCTAGGATTTTAGCCTCATCAAGATTTCCTGGCAAAATAGTAGGAGTAACCTGGTTGTCACTGATGCGCTGTGAAGCATAAAACTGTTGATGGTATTCTTGACCGTGCTCTGATGGGGTACGATATATCTCTCGCAGAGGGATTGGTATTATTAAAGCAAACAGACCCAGAGGCGATCGCTGCCATTCGGATGACAGCTGATAAACTCCGCCACACTCAAGCTAGTGATACGGTAACTTACGTAATTAACCGTAATATTAACTTTACTAATATCTGTGAGCAGCACTGTAGTTTTTGTGCATTTCGTCGGGATGATGGTGATGTAGGTGCTTACTGGTTAGATTGGGCACAAATTTTGGAAAAGGCGACAGATGGAGTGCGGCGGGGAGCAACGGAAATCTGTATGCAGGGGGGATTGAATCCACAGGCGAAAATCAACGATAAATCTTTGCCTTATTATCTCAAGCTGGTGGAAACCATCAAGCAGGAATTTCCCCAAGTACACTTACACGCATTCTCTCCTCAGGAAGTGCAATTTATCGCCAGAGTGGATGGACTTGAGTATGCTGATGTCATTGCGGCATTACAAGATGCTGGTGTAGGCTCAATGCCAGGAACAGCCGCTGAGGTGTTAGATGATGAAGTGCGGCGGGTACTGTGTCCAGAGAAGATTGACACAGCCACTTGGCTAGAAATTGTTAGTACAGCCCACAAATTAGGCTTGCATACTACTAGCACGATGCTATCAGGGCATATTGAAACACCAGAACAGCAAATAGGACATTTAGAAAAATTGCGATCGCTCCAACAAACTGCCATCAATCAAGGATATCCAGCGAAAATTACCGAGTTCATTGTATTGCCATTTGTTGGGCAAGAAGCTCCTAAACCCTTACGTCGTCGTGTGGGGCGCGATCAACCAATTTTAAATGATGCCCTACTACTGGGTGCTGTGGCGCGGATTTTCTTAGGTAATTGGATTCCTAATCATCAGCCGAGTTGGGTAAAACTGGGGCTTGCTGGCGCTAAGGAAGCTTTAGTTTGGGGCTGTAACGATATTGGTGGCACATTGATGGAAGAGCATATTACTACAATGGCTGGTGCTGTGGGTGGTACATGCATGGAAGTAGAAACTTTACAAATGGCGATCGCTTCTATAGGAAGACCTTACCAGCAAAGAGATACTCTGTATCAGAAAGTATGAACCATAAACTAAGAGAAAAATTCCCTAATCATCCTTGATCCTTCATCCTTACTCCTGATCCCCAGGATACCAATCCAAGATACGATGGACGTTGATTTATGCGTTGTTTCACTAAATGCTTATGAAGCGCTATTGGTCGCGTCTGCTTGCCCTAGTTTTAGTTGTATCCATCAGCTTAATGGGCTGTTCTAGTCCGGATAGTTTGACAGGGGATTATCGTCAGGACACCTTAGCTGTAGTCCAGATTATGAGAAATGTCCTAGAGTTATCACAAGATTCACCAAACAAGGCAGCAATTCAAGCAGAAGCGCGTCAAAAAATTAACGACTTTTCAGCTCGCTACCAACGAGCTAACTCTGTTTCTGGTCTTAGCTCGTTTACCACTATGCGAACAGCTCTAAATTCCCTAGCCGGACACTACAGTTCTTACCCAAATCGTCCTGTACCACAAAAACTTAAAAATCGCCTAGAACAAGAGTTCAATCAAGTAGAGGCAGCGCTAAAGCGTGGTTCTTAACTATCCGCGCAGCTAAGTCAAGAGTCTAAACTTGAGACTCTTGACTACTTGGTCGAGTATGTTTGAATCAGTTAAATAGTTTTTGAATTTGAATTTTGAATTACATATAATATCCCAGAGTATTGTCATTGACGACAAATCAAGCAACTCAAAATTGAGACGAACTTAACTCAATAAAAAATGTGGCAACAGAAATAGGGGTTTAGGAGTCTTTCAAAACTAGGCTCCAAAACCCCTATTTTTACAATATAGAATTTGATACACATTGCCCTAAGTCGTTTGATTTGGGGTTTATGATTATACCTCTTACACAAGTGTCTTTTACAAGGGATAGGCAAAGGATTATAGGAGAAAGGAAAAAGCAGAATTATATTGCTTTTACCCTTGACCTTTAACTTTTACCTGATTTTTCCCAGAAGTCTATTGTTTTGTTCATCTACTTTTAAGTATGTCTAACCGTTCCTTAAACGTTGCAAAATCAATGTTATTTTGGCGACGCCTATTCGCTGTCGTTTTCAGTAGTAGTCTGTTAATTCCCAGTTTTGGTAACCAACCAGCAGAGGCACAAGTAACGGAATATTGCCAATTATCACCAACAGTTGCAAATGAAAAAGAAAAGTTACGCCTTTCAGCACTAAGAGGCAATAAAGATGCCCAGAAGCGCTACCAACAGATGTTAAAACAACACGCACAAGAAATACAGCAATGCCGTAGTCGCACTTGGCCACAAACTCAGGCACTGTGGTTGCGTTTGTATCCCTGCGATATTCAGCCCGGAGTGCTGGATAAAATTATGGATCGAATTGTCAACCGTGGTTATAACCAAGTTTATTTGGAAGTATTTTATGACGGACAGGTACTTTTGCCAGCAGCCGCCAACCCCACAATTTGGCCTTCTGTGATTCGTACCCCAGGGGCAGAAAAAGTGGATTTACTAGCCACTGCAATTCAAAAAGGGCGACAACGCGGTTTAAAAGTCTATGCCTGGATGTTCACTATCAATTTCGGCTATACCTACGCCCAACGTCGAGATAGAGAAGATGCGATCGCCCGTAATGGCAAAGGTCAGACGAGCTTATATGTTGTAGATAACAGTCCTCAAGTATTTATTGACCCCTACAATTTGCAAGCAAAACGCGACTATTACCAAATGGTACAAGAGGTGTTGCGCCGTCGGCCAGATGGGCTGCTATTTGACTATGTGCGCTATCCACGACAAACAGGAAGTAATTCTGTCGCTACCAAAGTCACAGATTTATGGTTATATAGTTCAGCAACTCAACAAGCTTTATTTCAACGAGCGCAAAATAACAAAGGATTGGACTTGATTCGCCGCTTTTTGGGTAAGGGATATATAACCGCAGGAGATATTGCTGAAGTAGATCAACTTTATCCTCAGGAAGGAGAACCCCTTTGGCAAGGTCGTACTTTAGCGCCACAGCAAAAGTCCATCCTGACTCCCACCGATAGACAACCGCTTTTGCAATGGGATTTGTGGCTGCTCTGCGTTGCCCATGCGATGCAAGGTATCGTGGATTTTGTAGCCTTAGCGACTCTCCCAGTAAAGCAGCAAAAGATTCCCGCAGGAGTGGTGTTTTTCTCAGATGGTAACCAAACATTAGGACAAGGTTATGATTCTCGCTTACAACCTTGGGATAGGTTCCCTAGTTCGTTACAATGGCATCCAATGGCTTATGGGGCTTGCGGTAACGCCAGTTGTATTGTGACGCAAGTACAACGGGTTTTGAGCATGGCGCAACCAGGTACACAAGTGATTCCAGCTCTAGCGGGTAAGTGGGGAGCATCGATCAGCAATCGTCCATCCCTAGAAGCACAAATGCAGGCACTCCGCCAATTTTCTCCTCAGCTGAAGGGAGTGAGCCATTTTGCTTATTCTTGGCAATACCCTCAGGATGATAGCGATCGCAAATTCTGTCGGAATCAATGATTACCAGGATTGATTATACAAGTAGGGGGAGAATCTTGCTTAGTTGTCTACCTCCCCTTTGTTTGTAGGAGTGATTGCCTTACTTCGTCTCCATCCAATTTTCACCCGCACGCACATCCACTATCAAAGGCACACTCAACTGCACAGCATTTTCCATCACAGATTTAATTTGTGGTTGTAATTCTTCCCACTCATCGGGCGGGACTTCAAATACTAATTCATCGTGAACTTGCAACAACAAACGCGCCTGATATTTAGATAAGACCTCATGCAATCTCACCATTGCAATTTTGATAATATCGGCGCTAGAACCTTGAATGGGTGCATTAGCAGCGGAGCGCAGTAAACCTGCATCATAAGCACCTAAATTCTTCAATTTACTTAGGTCAATATCTTCTGGTTTGCTACCTTTTAGTTTGCGTAAACTGTTAATAGTAAAATCAAAATAACGGCGACGACCGAGAATAGTTTCTACATAACCTTGGGCGATCGCTTCTTTTTTCATCCGCTCTAAATATGCGAATACTTTCGCATAACGTTCGTTAAAGCGTTTAATAAATTCGTTAGCAACAGCTTTATCTATCCCAGTTGAACGCGAAAATCTTAGAGAACCCATTCCATAAATCACACCAAAATTGATAGTTTTCGCCACCCTTCGTTCATCTGATGTGATATCTTCTTTCTCAAACACCAACCTTCCTGTCACTGTGTGAATATCTTCATTTTGCTGATAGGCTTGCACCAATATTGGCTCTTGACTCAAATGAGCTAAAATCCGCAACTCAATTTGCGAGTAATCAGCAGCCACCATTAACCAGGTTGGTTCTGGCAAAAATGCTTTCCGAATTTGGCGACTAAAAGCTGTACGAATGGGGATATTTTGTAAATTTGGATTAGAAGAAGATAATCTGCCAGTTGATGTCGCCGTTTGATTAAAATCAGTATGAACTCGCTGGGTATCTAGACGCACCAATGCTGGTAGAGCATCCACATAAGTAGACTTTAATTTAGATAGAGTACGGTACTCAATGATGGCATCAACAAAACCAGTTTTATCAATTTCTTGGAGCTTTTCCAAAGTTGCTGCATCCGTAGAGTAACCTGTTTGAATTTTACGGGAATATTTAGTACTTAATCCTAATTTTTCAAACAATATCTGGCTCAATTTTTTGGGAGAACCCAGGTTAAATTTTTCTCCAGCTATCTCAGTAGCTTTTTCCTCCAGCTTTGCTAAATCTATTTCCAATTGCTGCGAAAGTTCTTTTAAGTAAGCTGAATCAATGCGGACACCTGTATATTCCATTTCCGCTAAAACTTCTTCTAGCGGCTGTTCCACTTCCATCAATAGCTTATCCAAAACTGGAAACTTCTCCAGTTCCTCACGCAATTTTGCTACCAGTTGAAATGTGGCATAAACTTGCAAACAACAGTAATCTGTTACAGCAGAGATATCTATATCAGCAATGGTTTTTCCCTTGGGAACTAAATCCACATAATTTTGCAGCGATAATCCTAAATATCGCAGTGCCAAATCACTCAAATTATGGCTAGTATCTGGATTCAGAACGTAACTCGCTAGCATCGGATCAAACACAACTCCCGCCAAGTTAATTCCTTGACAACGGAAAACTAAGCGGTCAAATTTTCCATTCTGAAATGTCTTAGGATAAGTGGCACTTTCAAGAATGGGGCGTAGTGCTGCTAGCGCCACATCTTTATTTAAATTTTCCCCTGTTTTATGGCCAAGGGGAATATAAGCTGATTCCTCTGGTTCAGTTCCCCAACAGCAGCCAATTCCTACTAAATCAGCATCCCGTGGTTCTAAATCGCTAGTCTCTGTGTCCCAAGCAACAGGTATTTCTGGATTAGTAAATTGTTGCAACACTTTTACCAACTTAGTGAGTTTGGCTTCAGTATCAATAATGCTTGGTTGAATTTGTGAAACAGGTTGCTGTTGTGCGGCTTGTGTGTCAGAAAAACTGAAAAATGAAAGGTCTGCGTCTTCAAATTCGGGTTCAGTATCAACAGTTTCTGCTTTTGGTGCTGCTTCAATTTTGCCACCAAACTGTTGCTGAATTTCGTTAATTTTGCCTAAAAATTTATTTAATTCTAACTTTTCTAAAATTGGTGTGAGAATGCTGGCATCAAACCCTGTTAATTTACAATCTTCTAAGTTAACTTCTAAAGGAACATCAAGAACTATACTTGCCAAGTAGCGAGATTTTTGCGCGTCTTCTCTACCTTCTGCCAGTTTTTTCTGAGTTGCTCCTTTAATATCGTTCAATGCGGTATAGATCTGTTCCAGAGAATTATGGGTATTGAGTAGCTGTACTGCTGTTTTTTCCCCAATTCCCTTGACTCCAGGAATATTATCAGATTTATCCCCACAAAGCGCTTTGAAATCAACAACTTGCGAAGGTAAGATACCCAGTTTTTCTTTAACTTCTGCTACACCAAATTCGACAATGCTAGATGTAGAGCGCTTCCAGGCGTCTGGACTAAAATACAGAACAGTGATTTCTTTTTCTGGGTCGATTAGTTGAAATAAATCGCGATCGCCTGTGAGAATCTTCACTTTATACCCAGCGGCAGTTGCTCTTTGTGCTAAGGTTCCCAAAACATCATCTGCCTCATAACCAGGAGCAGTAAAAATCGGCAGATTGAAGCCTTCTAGTAACTCGTGCAAATTTTTCAAGTCAGGAACAAAGTCTTCTGGCGTTCCTGGGCGATCGGCTTTGTAGGTATCGTCAGCTTCATGACGAAAAGTTGGCAAACCTAAATCAAAGGCTACCGCCATTGCTTGTGGCTGTTGTGTTGCCATTACCTCTAGCAGCGACTTAAGAAAGCCAAAACATACACTAGTAGGAATCCCTGCTTTGGTACGTAGTCCGCCATCTCGTCCTTTGGCAAAAGCAAAGTATGAACGAAAGGCCAGCGAGTGCCCATCTACGAGGATGAACGTGGGGCGTGTTGCGGTTGTAGAAGAGGAAGTTTGAGACATAGCCTTATTTTAGCCAGAAGCTTACATCCTGGTACTCCGGTACTAGGTACGATTTCTGCTGGGGTTTGATAATGGTGATGCAGTTTCAGCATATCAATTGCTCTTGCACTTCACAGAACGATTCAACCCTGTGGAACAAATTCGGGCACAATCTCCGTAAAAACTATGAGAGACCACTGAAAATTCAGTGCGGATTTAAAAACTAGTACTACTACCACATAATTAAAAATTTAAAAAACTAAAACCTTTTGTTGTAAACTTTCAAATTTTTGTAGGAGAGCCAGTTTATTGCTGCACCTAATTTCTAGTTATCAATAACAAATTTCCGCTTCTTTAACTTAACTTGGAATGGTCAATTTCAAATTTAGTATTTTTAAATCCGCTTCATTATCAAAAATTCATACAAATTTAAGTATATTTAGCAAGCCTAGAAGCAAAAGTTTAGAGTTAGAAATAAATGAGGAATCTAGCAATCATCTTTTCAGAAAATATTATTCTATGAATTCCAAAATTTTTAATGCTTTAGCTGCTGCTACGACCTTAGCAGGTATTGTCACTACAACTGGAGCAGCTAATGCAGCTTCTCTGTCATTTTCTACTTCTACAGGTTTTGCACGTACAGATTATGAAACAAATCTTAGTGTTAAACAATTTAATTCATCTCTAGGTGAGCTTCAAAGTGTCACAATAAAATATCAAGCCGATCTGAAAGCAGATGGACAACTAACAAATACAGGGCCAAACTCTAGCAAGACAACAATTATTCTTGGTGGTGAAACTTATGGTACTAACCTCAGCTTAAATCTCAAGGATGAGTTTAATATCGATCTCAGTCCCACAAAAACCTCTAATTTCACAATTGCTGGCTTTTCTACAATCTCAATTCCAGAACAGATAACCACAGGCTCAACTACTAAGACTTTAACTAAAGGTCTGGATAATTTGAATCCTTTCATCGGTAATGCAAATTTAGACTTTTTGTTCACAGCAATAGCTCGCTCAGTGGTGATAGGGCCGGGTAACGTATCATCTCAAATCAATACATTTGCTCAAGGATCGCTCGAAGTTACATATAATTACAACGAACTACCTCAGCCAATACCTGAATCATCTCCGATACTTGGGATTGGTCTAATTGCAGGGCTGGGTTTACTAACACAAAGCAAAAAAAGTCGGCACAAAGTTTCTAACCTATAGGCTTTATAGAATGGGTAAATTTCTTTGTATTTGCCAATAAACTTGCTTGTGCAATGGTAACTTTCAAGTATAAGTCTCAGTTGCCAACTCATTTTTAAACTGGTAGTAATTTACCAGTTTTTGATGATTATTTTAAGATTTCCTCTATGAATATAAGCCTGGATTCAATTAAAATCCGGGCTTTTTGCGTAAATGTAGATGTTTTATTAAAAAAAACTAATGAATAAAGAATGTTAATTAATAACGAATAGATTCTATCCATTATAGTATTTTTTGGAATTAGCTAGGCTCATCAATATTATTCATAAAATCAATCTACTTTGTCTGAATTACCTCCCAATATTGCCTAGAGCCTGTTACCCTCTTACTGGGAGTTCAAACATCCTTTTAGGATTTTATGCACACAGCATCTGCTACTCATTTGGCATCCATTAACAATCAGGCTATGGCTACAGAAGGTATTAAACTATTGGTTTTAGATATAGATGGCACAATTTCTGGACAGTCAAACACTATAAGCACACCTGTAAAGCAAGCGATCACAGCAGCACAAGCACGAGGAATTCAAGTAGCGATCGCCACCGGTCGGATGTATCGCTCTGCTTTGCGCTTTCACCAAGAAATTAGCTCTGTCTTACCATTAGCAGCCTATCAAGGAGCCTGGATTCAAGACCCAGCCACCCAGAAAATTCATCGCCATTTAGCTGTTTCTAGAGAAGTTGCACATCAGCTACTAGATTATTTTGAACAACCTCAGTTGCGATCACTCCTCTCTGTCCATTTCTACATTAATGACCAGCTTTACGTGCGAGAGTTAACTAGAGAAACTCAAATTTATGCGGAACGTTCTGGTATTACTGCGATTCCCGTAGGTGATTTACGTCGCGTTTTAACTAATGAACCAACAAAAGTTTTGGCCTTGTGTGATGACACAGATGTAATCGACAACTTATTAGGCAATTTGCGTCGCCAATATACACCTGCTGAACTTTATCTCACAACATCTGTTGCTACATTCTTTGAAGCAACTAACGCCTCTGTCAACAAAGGAACTGCTGTGCGTTACTTAGCTGAAGAATTACTGGGATTACAAAGAGCCAACGTCATGACTATTGGCGATAATTTCAATGATTTAGAAATGCTAGAGTACGCTGGCATTGGTGTAGCCATGGGCAATGCACCAGATGCAGTACAAGCGATCGCTCAATGGGTAGCTCCTACTGTAGAGGAAGATGGAGCCGCAGTAGCAATTGAAAAATTTTTAATATCTTAAAAGCACTCTTGCAAACCAGCCTTTTATAAAATCAGAAAGGACACCGACGACTGGCCGTGTTTCGTCTCGGTGCCCTTGCTGGTTCGCTCCTCACACACCTGCTAATATAGCCGATGTGATTAATCGAGTCAATAGTTGTGATAAAAAGTTCTATTTTTTCCTCAGAAGCTTTACTGTCGAATGACACGTACCTAAATAGCAAAATTACGTAGGTATTTGTTTTTTAAAATTAAATCCTAAAATAAGGATTTTTTCTGACTTTTGGGAGAAGTCAATAAAACTTCCTACCTCTAAAGATATTTATTGGCTCTTGAGTTGAGTAATAACACCCTAACTGAATTCTTGAAACTGCTTTGATTAAAAAAGTGTTTAATTAAAGAGTTACAAATTTTACTATTAGAATATTTATGAACAAAGAACCAAGCTAGTAACCTGATAATATATGCTAGTTTGGGCTGATAAGGCACAGAGGAGACAATTTCTCTCTTTAGTTAGATGTGAAATGAGCAATTAATTAATGGCAAAACCTCAAATAAATATTTCAATTCAATCCACATGTATCTACAAATTATCGAATTTATCTTGGATTCAACAAGATACGACACTACTAAGTTTATAACTCTAAGGGCGCAAATACGCCCAGTTTTTCTTCTAGCAACAATCGGAACATCCTCTGAGTAACCATTATCAATCCTAGTCTGGCTTGAGCTAACTCTAGTGAGGTAATTTTCACCTCGCCCCAAATACGGCAATTACACCAGAAGCTCTCAAAAGCTTGACTTAAATCTAGTGCTGCTTTTTGCCAGTTAACTGAACTGGCAAAAGTATGGCAGTGCAAGTCGTCTACTACTTGCACTAAGTCGCTAATCAGATGCCTCTCTGCTGGATGATTGAGGCTAAGTTGGTGCTCACAATTGAGCCAAGGTATGGGATTGGGGAAGATTAAACTCCAAAAAGCTGGCACCAATGCTCCAAGAAGTGGTTTTTGCTGCTCAAAGTTCTCGCTTGTATTAGGAAATCCTTTGCTCAGTTGAATTAATCCTTCTCGGTCAGCCAAACGCAGTAGCGAGCAGCAGCGTGCATGGGCGTATTGAACAATAAACAAGCTAGAAGGATTTTCAGTTTTGGATTGGGGATTGTGAATTTTGGTTTCTCTTGTGCTAATTGCGCCTTCTTCCCCTAAGTTACCAACAGCGAGATTTTGTAACCAAGCCGCTAAGATTGGGTGCGTCAATTCCAAATGAATCCAACCAGGGGGAACAATTTGAACAGTGAAAACGTCTTCACAGGTCGCCGATAAATCAGAGGCGATCGCACTGGCAATCTTCACAGCTTCTTGATTCTGAGATTTTGCTAACTGCTGGGCTATACCTGTAATATACAAAATCCTTCTCTTGTCTCTACCTTTATATAGAGGCAATTCTTTATATTTTATGCATTGAATTTCCTGTTTTTTAGTATAAATACTTATAACATTTAATAAATGACTATATATTAACTGTTTAATTGCTGTATAATTACTAACTAGTAGCTTATTATGCACGTAGTTACTAGTAAATAAACTTTCATTCCAGATACCTTGATGATCTGTCATCTATCCAAAGTCATAAGTTTAATCTAGATAAAGAAAAATGAGAGTAGGATAAAATTTGATGAATATTGTATGAATAGTGGGTAAACTTTACTACCATCATTGTACAGTAAGAAGTATAACAAAAAGAGTAGAGAGCAAATTGCCTTCTACGCTTTGGATGGCTGGCGCTTTTAGGCGTTAAGTCTACCTCGCCAACACAAAGACACTCCTTGCACCTTTTTATGACGTCTTTGTCTTCAGCCGAACGCTCTTTGTTACCTATGCAATCTCCATCCTCCTTTTCAGAGGCATCACGCCCTTTTTTGACTTGGCAACGAATTCTTGATTGGGCTCAAGAACACTACCGCTGCCGCACCTTCAGCAAAGATGAGCGCATTCCAGCTCGACCTGGATTGCTATATTTGGTGCAAAGGGGTGCGATTCGTATGGTAGGAACCGCCCAGGTTAGCGCCACTGCCAGTCAGTTAACGTCTCGTCGAATTAATAGAACCCCAGAAGAAGCCTTCTTGGGTTTTGTCGGAGCGGGACAACCGTTTGAAATTGTTGCTCAGTCACCGTTCACGCTCCAAGCCTACGCTCATGTTGACCAAACTGCTGTGCTGTGGATGTACTGGCATGATTTAGATAACTGGCCTCACTTCCGTCGGGAAGTCATGGATGCCTTTAGGTACCAGCATCAGCGCAAGTTGCTGTGGCTGAGTGCTTTGGGACAACGGCGCACCATTGATCGGCTCTTAGGATTCCTTACATTGTTGATTGAGGAATATGGGGAGCCTGCAATGAGCGACACCGACCCTGATGTGATTCGCGGTTATTGTTTGCCTTTCCCCCTCACTCACGCCCAAATTGGCAGTGCGATCGGTTCGACTCGTGTCACCGTTACTCGCTTGATGGGCAAGTTGCGTCAACGTGGTTTAATCCTCACCCAAGGGGATAATCTCATTTGCTTACCAGCAGAGTCGATTAATAGAGCCAGCTAAAACGCTTCAGAATCTACCATCACTAGCAGGTGTCAGCGAATTTTGACGAACCCAGCCTGGGTAATCAGTTCCTGCCCCTGCTCAGTCAAAAGTAATTTGGCATAAGCAACCCCTGCTTGCTCCTCAATTTGGCCAGTTTCTTTGACTACGACAAACAGATTGCGAGTAATCGGGTATTTACCCGATTGAAAAGCCTCAATATTCAACTTGTTTCGTTTCCCAGGACATTCAGAAGGCAAGACAAATGGTTCTTGGTAGGGAGCAATATATTGCCCTTGCGTTCGTCCCAAAGGCAAAGGTTTTATTGAGCATTGAGGAACCACTTCTGGGGCAGAAGCGTAATAGATAGCACCAGGACTACCAGCCAACTTTTGTAAGGCTTGGGTGGTTGTAGAGACAAACTCTACTTGAGATCCGAATGGTTGACCACCCAAAATGTCTTGCACAAAAAGTTCTACTGTGCCGCCATCGGTGATACGACGGGAATATGGCTTGATCGGAATATTGGGGCCACCCAGTTGGCTCCAATTGTTAATTTTGCCAGTGTAAATCAACTTAATCTGGTCTAAAGTCAGCCCTGAAACATTGAGGTTGGCATTCACTGCTACCGCTAATCCATCAATTGCCACAGGGATTTGTTTAAGACCAAACCCGCGCTGCTGGGCACGGCTTAATTCCTGATCCAGAAATGGTCTTGAGGATTGTGCAAAAGCTAGTTGACCATCAATTAATGACTGTATGCCAGTACCAGAACCAGGGGAGGCATTGTTGGGTTCTACATATCGCAGCCGAAACTCTGGTCGCGCTAGTTGAATTGCTGGGTCAACTGCCAATCGGATTGGTGCCCAAGATGTGCTACCTCCGTAGTTAAATAATCCTACGGGGACATTTTGCACAGCAGCGAAAGTTTTGCCGCTAGCTTGTGCTGTTGGAGTTTGTGGCGTATTTTTGCTGCTAGCACTAATTTTATTCAGGTTAATAGTAGGATTTCTTGTGAACCACCAAAAGCCACCAGCTATCAGCCCAACAGTTATCACAACAGATAAAACGAGAATAGGAATTTCATTTTTTTGGGACATAAATAGTAGATAGCCCCTATTTTGGCTAAATATAAATGTTTACTATTTGAGAATGTAGTTTGCACAACAAGTACTTTATTAGCGAATTCTGACAAATCCTGCTTTAGCAATTAATTCCTGACTTTGATTTGTCAGTAGGAAGTTAGCGTAGGCTTCTCCCGCTTGCTGGTCGCTTTGTTCATTTTGTTTAACAATTACAAATAATCGCCTAGTGATCGGGTATTCACCTTTTTGAAAAGCAGCTGCATTTATTTGGTTACGCCGTTGTGGACACTCTTGCAGGGGAACAAAAGGCTCTTTATAGGGCGGAATTAGTTCGTCAGATATTCGTCCCAATGGCAAAGGCTTAACAGTACATTGTCCGACAACTTCCGGAGCAGAGGCATAATAAATACCCCCTGGATTCTTCGCTACTTCTTTTAAAGCTTGAGTTGTTGTGGAGATGAATTTAACATTGGAACCAAATTTTTCTTTTCCCAACACATTTTCTTCAAAAAACTGGGTTGTGCCTCCCTCTTCCAGAGACCGAGAGTAAGCTGTGATAGGTAAATTTGGGCCACTCACCTGTTGCCAGTTAGTAAGCTTACCTGTATAGATATCTTGAAATTGAGCTAAAGTTAAACCGGGAATCTTGAGACTAGGATTAACTGCGATCGCAATACCATCAATCGCTACAGGAATTTCTTTGAGTTTAAAGCCGCGTTGTTGTGCCTTCTCGTATTCTTCATCCTTAATGGAGCGAGATGACTGAGAAAAAGCCAACTGGTTATCCAGCAGCATCTTGATTCCACTACCAGATCCAGGGGGACTCGTGGTTGGTTGAGTGTAACGCAATTGAAACTGAGGCCAAAACTGTTGAATTTTAGGATCTACTTCTTTGCGGATAGGTGCCCAAGTAGTGCTACCCCCATAGCTAAATAATCCTGAAGGAACATTGAGCGTTTGGTCAAAAATTGCGCCATTCGATTGTAAAATCTGGCGAGATGGGTTTTTAGTAACACTATTAATTACACCAGATCTGTTAGTCAACCACCAAAATATACCACCCAACAACCCTAGCGTAATCGCTAAAGTCAAAACCAAAATCCCAGTTTCATTAGTTGCCTTTTTTGGTGACATAGTTGTTGCTGTGATTTTTGTCTATAAACGCAATGTCCCATTTTGAGGACTTTGTTAGGTTAACAGTAGGTTAACTTGATAATTTTTAATGGCGGATGGGGGAATTAGCACAAATTTATCTCCGGTGCGAAAGTAGATACCGAGAATCAATTGCAGAATTGGGCTGGAACATTGAGATTGCCCAATAGTAAAAAGCCAATTTTGTTATAAATATTTATGGTAAACCGTCAGGATTATATGAAATTTGTTGTATGTTTATGATTTTAAAATGGCATTCTAAAACAATAAAGTTACAAAATTAGAGAAAGCAATTTATAAATAATACGAAATAGTGCTGTTACTGCAATGCTTACCAAGGCTGCGGCAATTGCTAAAATAACCACTTGCTGAATGCCAAGTTCGCTCCGCAAAAATGGTAGAAAAAAGATAATAGTAAAAGTAATTACCGGAATAATTATTAAATCTAACTTTTCAATCCACCGCTTTGTTTGGGCAAAAATCAGGATTCCTAAAATCACGCAGGAAACGCTAAGAGTGATTATTGGATTATTGATCAGGCTGAAAACAGCGATCGCGATCAATGCACCTTCAAACCCACTAAAGGCTGCTCCGCCTAATAATTCCCATGTAGAAAATCTCCGTATATTCGGTAATGATGGGGAGATAACGGTACTAGAGCTTTGCGCGGCTTGTGACGATGCGCTTACATGGAGTTTCGACGGAATTTGTGTAGGTGGTATGAACTGTGCTGTATTGTTTTCTACCAGTGCATCTAATACTTGTTGGGCTGACTGAAAGCGTTGATTAGCAGCTGGTAAGAGCATCTTATCTAAGATATCAGCTAGGTGAGGATTAATATTCGCTTGTGTTCGCCATTTCCACTGGTTGCTATAGGTATCAAATAACTGTATTGCTTCCTTACCCGTCAGCAAGGTTAAAACAGTTACAGCCAAGGCATATAAATCTGTAGATGGGAATATTTGTCCTCCAGCCATCTGCTCAGGCGGTGCAAATCCCATAGAATAGATTCCCGTGGAAGAACCAGTAGGAGCGTTTGTAATTTGCTTAACTGCGCCAAAATCTAGCAGGAAGAGCTTCCCATCATAACGGCGCATGATGTTAGAAGGTTTGATATCTCTGTGAATAATTCCTCTGTCATGGACAAACTTGAGTACCTTGAGAATTTCTTGTAATACTAATAAAATGTCTTGTTCGGACAATTTGCCTGTTTTAACTAATTCTTCCTCTAGGTTTTGTCCATTAATATATTCTTGCACCAAATAAAAAAACTGGTCTTCTTGTCCCGGTTGCAAGCTCTGAACTGTTATTGGAAAGAAAGCAAACAAGTCAGGAATTTGATCGTGTTCGTTGCCCAACTGCGCTAAAACTTCTGCTTCTCGCTCGAATAGCTGTTGCGCCAGTTGCATTTGAGTGGAGGTTAAATTTGCCGTAGGTTGAAACTGCTTAACCACGCATTGACGCATCCCAGGAATCCGGCGATCATAGGCCAAAAATGCTGCTCCAAACCCTCCCCTTCCTAACAGCTTGATTGGCACATAGCGACCATCTAGCATGAGTGGCATTCCACAGCTAGTACAGTATTTTTGCTGCGCTGTTTTTAGCGTTGTTTGATGATCTAAATCCGCGAAATAGTTTTGTGGACGCGGGCAGCGTGGACGAGTGCAGTAAACTTCCATTGCTTTGGTATGTCCTTGGTCAGTTCTTGAAGCCAAAAGCCCCTGACGAACCACTAATGACGAGTGTATGGGCACGGCAGTACCGTGCCCCTACTGACTAGGACTATGATAAAATACTAGCCTTCGCCAGAGGAGTTGGGCGTCACTGCATCCAATGTAGTTACTACTAGGTTTTTTTGTGCTAATTTTAACGCATTTTGGTTCCATCCAGGGGTAGCAAACTGGGGCAAAATTTCCTGACTGAAGGCTTCTGCTGCCTTGGATCGATAACGATTAGGATTAAAAATTAGCCACAGTGTGCGCTTGACAATGACTCCTTCAATTGGGGCACATTGCAATACGCCCATTTGTAACTCTTTCGCTATAGCGGAAGTAGAGACAAAAGCAGCGCCTAAACCGGATTGCACAGCATTTTTAATTGCTTCTATGGAATTTAATTCCATTTCGATTTTAAAGCGCCTTGTATCAATTTCACAGCGTGCTAGCACTTGGTCAATTACTTTGCGAATGGTCGATTGAGAATCGAGAGCAATGAATTGTAGTTTATAAAGGTCTTCTTTTTGAATGGTTTCAAGTTTTGCAAAGGGATGAAAGACAGGTAAAATTAGCGCCAATTCATCTTCGGCGTAGGGAAGAATTTCTAAAGATTCTGCCAATTCGCCGGGAATTTCGCCGCCAATAATGGCTAGATCAACTTGTCCATTAGCTACGCTCCAAGCAGTCCGACGAGTAGAGTGGACGTGCAATTGTACCGCTACATCCGGATATTTTTGTCTAAACATCCCGATCATTCTAGGTAAAAGATAAGTGCCGGTGGTTTGAGAAGCACCGACAATTAAAGTTCCGCCTTGGAGATTTTGCAAATCCTCAATAGCGCGGCAGGTTTCTTGACACAGACTGAGAATTTTTTCACCGTAACTCAGAAGTAGATGCCCAGCTTCGGTCAATTGGGCACGACGTCCTCCACGGTCAAATAAAGGTACATCAAGCTGCCGTTCTAAATTTTGCACTTGCAAGCTGACGGCAGGTTGGGAGACGTAGAGACTATCAGCGGCGCGCTTGAAGCTCCCTTCTACGGCGATCGCTTTGAGAATACGTAACTGATCTAAAGTGAAAGGAAGGTCAGACATAAGGCTAAACCCACAAACAAGAAAGGAGCGGCTTTGGCAAGAAATCAGCGTTCACAGCTAGCAAGCTAGGCGCGATTTATTGCATCTTAAACTTGAAAGCTTTACTCGAAAAAGACAGTAGCACAACATCTTGACTAAAGTTCCCCTTTGAACACTTTGTGGTATTGGTTGTACTGAACTAAGTTTTCTTTAAATTACTTCACCTACGTATAGGTATATGATGCTGATTTCTTGGTTAACCCCCAGTCATTTTGTCATATTGGGGTTACAATTAGTTTTCGCGATCGCTCACAGTGGTGGAGCAGCTCTCAGACCTTGGGCAGAAAAACACATTGGCCCAAGGCTTTATCGCATTTCCTTTGCCTTAGTCAGCTTGCCATTAGCTGTAATATTAATTATTTACTTTTTTAATCACCGTTATGATGGATTGCAACTTTGGCAGGTGAAAGATGTACCTGGAGTCCGGCTCTTAGTCTGGGTGTTGTCAGCGATTTCCTTTTTGTTTTTGTATCCTGCCACTTTCAATCTACTAGAAATTGCTGCTATTCAAAAGCCTCAAGTCCATCTTTACGAGACGGGAATTATTCGCATCACTCGTCATCCCCAAATGGTAGGACAAATAATTTGGTGCGTTGCCCATACCCTTTGGTTAGGTACTACCTTTACCCTGATTACCTCGATTGGGTTGGTGTTGCATCACTTGTTTGGTGTTTGGCATGGGGATCGCCGTCTGGGTCAGCGTTATGGTGAAGCCTTTGAAGTTGTTAAACAGCGTACTTCAATTATTCCTTTTCGAGCTATTTTTGCAGGTCGTCAATCTCTCAAATGGGAAGAATTTCTCCGCCCTGCCTATTTAGGAGTTACTATTTTTGTAGCTTTGCTTTGGTGGTCGCACCCCCTGTTGTTAGAAGCAACTAGTAAGATACCATGGTAATTTTAAGTGATCCCCAATATCATCAGATACTATCCAATAGATGAAAAGATGAGCTTATCAATTGTCACCAAATCAATGTAGGATAAATTCAAATAGTTGTCAGTGGGGGTGCATTTAGTCGGATTGAGATTTTATATTGGTAGTTGCAGGTAAATCAGTTTTCTTGGGGAATAAATGACGGATTCAGTCTAAATTACCAAGGCAAGCGGCTATCAGGAGTTGAACATCCAAAAAAGCCAGCGCGACATCCACGGTGGCTTTTTTGTCAGTGTTGCAATCAAGGCGCTCAATTTTTGTATAACTATCTGTACCTGAGACCACCATGTCTCAGCAACTGGCTTGCCAATTTCTTCTGCTAATAGTTAGTTTGATATCAAAACCCTATAAATTCTAGAGGCATCATGGTGTTGTCGGTTAGTGAGCGGACATTTACTCAAGAAGTTTTAGAATCTCCTATTCCGGTTTTAGTTAATTTTGAAGCACCTTGGTGTGGCTTGTGCCGCATCATCCATCCCCTGTTGTTGCAATTTAAAGCCCAATGCGGGGAGCAAATTAAATTAGTTGGGGTTAATGCTGACCAAAATTTCAAACTGTCTAACACTTATCGACTAAAATCATTGCCAACTTTACTGTTAATTGAAAATGGCACCATCCAGCATCGTCTGGAGGGTTTTCGTGGCAGAGAAGATTTACGTCTAGCCTTAGAAGAAATTAAACTGAGCTACAGTAAGGAATCTATAACCTACAGTAGCGCTAAAACAGCAGACTTAGGATGTCGTTTATCCTGAAGAAAGTCAACAGTAACATAGTTAATTATGAGTATTTTAACTCTTGACTATCAACATTTAAAGTGTAGGAATTACGCAAAAATATTATTTTTCCGTTTTCATGCGTAAGTTCTGAAGTATTGACTCGGCTGATAAAATCTAAAACCAAGCTTAACACCCCACCTAAAGGTCTTTGAGTGGGGTATTTTATGCTAAGAGGTGTGTGTCACAATTATTAACAGTTCCGAGTCAGACAGTTGCCTGTGGACGGAAAGTTGACCTCAACGGTGGCTAAATCTGTCCTAGTCTTTCAAAAGATAGTCAGCAGCACTGTCCTAACTTAGTCAAGAATCCTAAAAGTACGCGTCAGTGATGGAAGTAATCTATCAATATGCCTGGCTGATTCCTGTATTGCCGCTTTTAGGGGCAATGCTGGTTGGTCTAGGATTAATTTCGTTAAATCAGGTGACAAACCGCCTGCGGCAGCTCAACGCTGTAGTGATTATCTCCCTAATGGGAGCAGCGATGGCGCTGTCGCTTGCCTTGCTGTGGAGCCAAATTCAAGGGCATCCAACTTATGTCCGCACCTTGGAATGGGCAGCAGCAGGTAATTTTCACCTGAGTATGGGCTACACAATCGACCACCTCACAGCCCTCATGCTGGTGATTGTGACGACGGTAGCCTTGTTAGTCATGATCTACACCGATGGCTACATGGCTCACGATCCTGGATACGTGAGGTTTTACGCCTATCTCAGTTTGTTTGGCTCCTCAATGCTGGGTCTGGTGGTCAGTCCCAACCTAGTGCAGGTTTATATATTCTGGGAACTGGTGGGGATGTGTTCCTACTTGCTGGTCGGCTTTTGGTACGATCGCAAGTCAGCAGCAGATGCCTGCCAAAAAGCCTTTGTGACCAACCGCGTGGGTGACTTCGGTCTTTTACTCGGCATTCTGGGGCTGTTCTGGGCGACAGGAAGCTTTGATTTCGGTGTGATGGGTGATCGCCTCGCTCAACTCGTACAATCAGGTTCTGTAAGCAATTCTCTTGCTGTCCTGTTGGCGATTTTAGTTTTCTTAGGGCCAGTTGCAAAATCAGCCCAATTTCCTCTGCACGTCTGGCTACCGGACGCAATGGAAGGCCCCACCCCAATTTCTGCTTTAATTCACGCAGCAACGATGGTGGCGGCGGGTGTTTTCCTGATTGCCAGAATGTACCCAGTGTTTGAACACGTCCCAGCAGCAATGAACGTCATTGCCTTTACTGGGGCATTCACCGCATTTTTGGGGGCCAGCATTGCGATTACCCAAAACGACATCAAAAAGGGCTTGGCTTACTCCACCATTTCCCAGCTTGGTTATATGGTGATGGCGATGGGAGTCGGTTCCTACACTGCTGGATTGTTCCACCTGATGACTCACGCTTATTTCAAAGCGATGCTGTTCTTAGGTTCTGGTTCTGTGATTCACGGTATGGAAGGAGTCGTCGGTCACGACCCAGCATTAGCACAGGATATGCGCTTGATGGGGGGACTGCGGAAGTATATGCCCGTCACGGGGATTACCTTCTTGATTGGTTGCTTGGCAATTTCTGGTATTCCACCCTTTGCCGGATTCTGGTCAAAAGATGAAATTCTGGGGAATGCTTTTGAGGCTAATCCATTTCTGTGGATGATTGGCTGGCTAACTGCCGGTATTACTGCTTTCTATATGTTTAGAATGTACTTCATGACATTTGAAGGCAAATTCCGGGGTACTGACGAGAAAATCAAGGACAAGCTCAAAAAAGCAGCTACAATCATCCTGGAATTGGAGTCAGAAGAACCAGCTCCAACTTTTGGGCCTGGGGCAATGAAAAAAGGCGAATTGGCTGCGACTGGTAGTCACCATGATTCCCATGACTCTCACGGGCATCATAGCGATACTCCCCACGAGTCTCCGTGGACAATGACTCTACCTTTGGCACTTTTAGCCGTCCCTTCGATTTTGATTGGTTTAGTAGGCACGCCCTACGCCAATTATTTCGAGGAGTTTATCTTTCCGCCCAGCGAAACCCTAACTGAAGTCCTAGAAAAAGCCGCCGAGTTCAACTCGACGGAATTTTACATTATGGCGGGGGCTTCCGTAGGAATTTCTTTGATTGGGATTACTTTGGCTTCCTTGATGTATTTGCAAGGGAAAATTAACCCAGCAGCGATCGCCGCCCAAATCAAGCCGCTTTACGAGCTATCCCTCAACAAGTGGTACTTTGATGACATTTACCATCGTGTCTTCGTCATCGGCTTGCGTCGCCTAGCTAGACAGGTAATGGAAGTTGACTTCCGTGTTGTCGATGGTGCTGTTAACCTGACAGGCTTTTTTACCCTTGTGAGTGGCGAAGGTTTGAAATACCTAGAAAACGGTCGCGCCCAATTTTATGCCTTGATTATATTTGGGGCTGTTTTGGGCTTAGTGATTGTCTTTGGTATAACCTAAGTTCAGTGCTTAGTCTTGAGTCCTGAGTTCTGAGTGCTGAGTTGTGAGTAAGAAAAAAATCAGAATTAGCAGCATCTATAACGCTCGCTACCTTTACTCAGCACTGTCTAGGTAAATAATGGCTTGTGTGAGCTTCAGTTGTTAGTGTTTAGGCAAAATGTATGTTGTATGGAGATGAAGGCGGGATCATAGATTTACCTACCTTCATCTTTCTTTATTTTTATTAAATCAACCTAACAAGGGAGACTAAATCTCCAAAAAGCTGTTACTTAATAGCTAGTGACTTTTTGCCAAACATGATTTTGATTGCAGATGAATTGCGATGAATACAGCTAATTTCCCGTGGCTGACGACGATTATCCTGTTGCCGATAGCAGCGTCGCTACTGATTCCCATCATCCCAGATAAAGACGGCAAAACAGTGCGCTGGTATTCCCTCATAGTAGGGCTGATAGATTTTGCACTGATTGTTTACGCTTTTTATACTGGGTACGATTTCTCGAATCCCGATTTGCAGTTGGTGGAGAGTTACCCTTGGGTACCACAAATGGATTTGAACTGGTCAGTAGGGGCAGATGGCTTATCGATGCCCTTAATTATTTTGACTGGATTCATTACCACGCTGGCGATTTTAGCAGCCTGGCCGGTAACATTTAAGCCGAAGTTATTTTACTTCTTGATTTTGGCAATGTATGGCGGTCAGATTGCTGTGTTCGCCGTCCAGGATATGCTGTTATTTTTCCTGGTCTGGGAACTGGAACTAGTACCAATATACTTTCTGCTGTCGATTTGGGGAGGCAAAAAGCGACAATATGCAGCGACTAAGTTCATTTTATACACCGCTGGTGGGTCGTTGTTTATTTTGCTGTCTGCCCTGACAATGGGATTTTACGGCGATACAGTGACCTTTGATATGCGATCGCTCGCCCTCAAAGACTTTGCCCTAAATTTCCAACTTTTACTATACGCAGGGTTCTTAATCGCCTACGCCGTCAAATTGCCGATTATTCCCTTGCATACTTGGCTACCGGATGCCCATGGTGAAGCTACAGCGCCAGTACATATGTTACTAGCAGGTATTCTCCTGAAAATGGGCGGTTATGCCTTAATTCGGATGAATGCCCAAATGCTCCCGGATGCCCACGCTTATTTTGCACCAGTCTTGGTGGTTTTGGGGGTAGTTAATATTATCTACGCTGCCCTGACATCCTTTGCCCAGCGCAACCTAAAGCGGAAAATTGCCTATTCCTCAATTTCTCATATGGGCTTTGTCACCATTGGTATTGCCTCCTTCACAGATTTGGGATTGAGTGGGGCGGTATTGCAAATGGTTTCCCACGGGCTGATAGGGGCAAGTTTATTCTTCCTTGTAGGCGCGACTTACGACCGGACACACACCTTAATGTTGGATGAAATGGGTGGTGTCGGCAAGAGGATGAAAAAGATTTTCGCTATGTTCACCGCCTGTTCGATGGCTTCTTTAGCATTGCCAGGAATGAGTGGTTTTGTAGCAGAGTTGATGGTGTTTGTAGGCTTTGCTACTAGCGATGCTTATAATCCGACATTCAAAGTCATCGTAGTTTTCTTAATGGCAGTCGGAGTAATTTTAACTCCTATTTATCTGCTATCGATGTTGCGGGAAATTTTCTACGGTCAAGAGAACGAAGAATTAGTTTCTCACCAAGCACTGATAGATGCTGAACCCCGTGAAGTGTTTATCATCGCCTGTTTGTTAGTCCCAATTATTGGTATTGGTTTCTATCCGAAGTTGCTGACTCAGATGTATGACGCTACAACTGTACAACTGACGGCGAGGTTGCGTGATTCAGTGCCAACGTTGGCACAGCAAAAAGAAGCACCAAAAGTTTCCTTGATTGCGCCGGAAATTGGTAATTAGGTAGAGATTGATAGGTTAAATTAGTACTATTTTGAGGGCAGTTTTTATACCTGCCCTTTTTTTATTGCAGGTAGGATGGATTGTAATTGATATCGATATCTAATACCAATTCGTAATTCGTAATTCATAATTCGTAATTACGAAATTACAACAGCATCTGGGAATTGAAGTTTGAATTTGCTGCCGAACTTTAGAGAATTGACATAATACCGTTTCACTAGTAGATATTTATGCGTATTAATTTATTCTTACAATCTATCTAGAATTTAAATCTAGCAAAAATCCTCATGTTAAACTACAATCCGCTACATTGCTTGCCATCTTCCGAAGAGCTACTCGACTCTGACGACATACCCGTGGATAATGAACTACAAGATTTGATTCCCAGTTTATTGAAAGCCACGCTCGCTCTGGTCTGGTCAGACCATTGGGATTGGTTTTTTGGCGTTCGTATGGGTATTTATTACGACCCTAACCAACCAGCTATTGCCCCTGATGGCTTTCTCAGCTTAGGAGTTAAGCGATTTGTTGATGAGGACTTGCGCTTAAGTTACGTTTTATGGGAAGAAAATAAGCTGCCAATGTTAGTGCTAGAGGTTGTTTCTCCAACATATCGGGGAGAATATAGCACCAAGAAAGAATTTTATGCCAAAGAATTAGGAATTTTGTACTACGTTGTGTATAGTCCCCTACGCCGTAAAAAGCCTCATCTGGAAGTGTATCGCTTAGTAGATGGAGAATATATTCTCATGTCTGGAAATCCCGTTTGGCTACCAGAGATTGGTTTAGGAATTGGGCGAGAACGGGGAATTTATCAAGGTATAGCGCGGGAATGGTTGTACTGGTACAACGAAGAAGGACAAAGGCTACTGACACCAGAAGAACGGATTAAAGAAGCAGAAGAATGGGCAACTTTTGAGCAACAACGGCGTGTGGAAGCAGAACAGCATCAATTGTTGGCAGAACAGCGGACGCAACTTTTAACAGAAAGGCTAAAGGCGTTGGGTGTAGATCCTGAAAATTTGGCTTGAAGTTGCCAATTCATCTATTAATTTGCACGCAAAAGTGAAGACATTTGCGTGGAATACATTGCGTAAGGGTACAACATTGTTCCTTATGGTATGTCGTATCTCAACGAGAACCAGTTTTAATTTGTACATTGACTCGTTGCCAAAATTAAAGCTGCATTCATGTTTATTGGCTTGATATTTAGGGAAATATCTATAAAGAAAATTTCACAGGGTTTCTGGATCTAACTCTTGGGTTTTGCCTGCTTGATCTTCAACCAAAGCCGCAGCTGCAAGTTTAGCCAGCACATCATGAGATTGTGCAAATGCTTTGTCCCAACGGGCTTCGTCTTCAAGTTCTTCCAGGATGAGTGCAGCAATAGCATCTTGCTCATTCTCAGGAAGTAGTTTTACTCGTGCGATCGCCTCTTCAAGTAGCTGGGCCATACTGTGATGTTGCTGTCAAAAAAACCTGCTACTTATTTTACCGTTCTGTTATGGTTCAAAGGTTTGGGTATTTTTAAGCGATCGCTCATTTTTTAGCTTATCTACTGATGTGTAGGCGATCGCCTTATTGGCTATGGGTTAAGATCATCCAAATTAGCAAGAGCTATCTTGACACAGGCACGAACACCTTTCCAATCACCTTCGGACAAATGACCAATCAAAACTAAATTAGCAGAAGGGGGTAGAGTGACGATAAAACTTCGGAAAACAGACGCAACCCGCAAGCTTGCCGCTGCCCAATCTTGAAGTGCATAGTCAGTCACGCCCAGTAAGGTTGTCTGAGTAGTTATCAGTCCGATGATCACATCAGAACGGATGGTGTTATATGTAGTGGACGACAGAACTACAGCAGGACGACGCTTAATACCAGTGACACCTGGGAAATCGACTGTGACCACATCACCAGGATTGAATGTCACTCAGCTATCTCCTGACTTTCAGGAAACATCGAAGCTGCATACTGTAACGAGAAAGATGCTACCTCAACCTGATCTTGCTCAGTCCAAGTATCACTATAGTCAATGACAGATAAATTTTGCTGAACTAGATCATTAAGAATCAGATTTGCTAAACGTAACCGTTCATCTGGTGACAGGTTACTTACAAATTGTCTATATATTTCTTGAGCAGTAGTAGACATAATCAGTCCTTCTGTCCCTAGTTTTTGTTCATAAAACTTTGATTACCTTTCACCTGATTTTCCGATGTGCTCAAGTTGTAGATTTCAGAGAAAGTAGTTTTACTCATGCGATCGCCCCCTCAAGTAGCTTGGTCATAGCTGTGATGCTGCTGTAAAGAAAGACCTGCTATTTATTTTACCGTTTTGTTATGGTTCACAGGTTTGGGTACTTTGAAGCGATCGCTTGTTTTTAGCTTGTTACTAATGTGTAGGCGATCGCTACCTTGCATCCAAATATATTCTCCAATTTCTGCTTCCTAAATGGTGATTAGATGCTTACTGAGGGAAATATAAGTATAAGAGGATGCTTTTTTCTATGTCTTACTCGTAGATGAAGAGTAACCAACTACTAATTACATTAGGAGTATTTTATGATTCCGATTCTCTTGGGTGCTGCTGCTTTGGCTACTGGAGCCGTCGGAGCGCTAAAAGGTGCTGAAGGTATTGGCAATATGAAGCAGGCAAAGGAAATTGGTGAACAGGCTCAACAAAAATATGAAAGTAGCTTGCAAAACTTAAAAGCAGCCTGGGAAATTACCAACCAGTCAGCAGAAGGTCTATGGACAAATGCAGATTCGTGTCAAGCAGAATACAATTGCACAATTCATAGCTTTTATTGAGAGAATTGGTCAGAGGGCTTCTCAAAATGATCTGGAAATTGTAGCTGGATTAGACATTTCCCCTCAGCAAATTCAGGAGTACAAAACAGAAGTTATAAAAGCGGAACAGTGGGTAAAGGGTGGTGTATCAGCAGCCGTTGCGGCCTCAACAGCAGGTGCTGGTGCAGTTACCTTAGCAAGAAGTGTAGGTACAGTATCTGTTTCCAGGTTCTTTGGATTGTGGACTACTGAAGTCGCTATCTCAAAACTTGGTGGTGCTGCTGCTTGGAATGCAACTTTAGCTTGGATGGGTGGTAGTAGTGCTGCGGTTGGTGGTGCTGTATTGGGAGGTATTACACTCGGCCCGGCATTGATGGTTGGGGGTTTTCAACTTGCGGGTAAGGGTGAAGAAGCTTTGACTAAATCGCGGGAGTATGAAGCAAAGGTCAACGTAGAGATTGCCAATATAGAAGCAGCTCAAGATTTTCTCTTACAGGTTAAACGGCGAATAGTGGAACTTGCTAATTTAGTGTGTAATTTAAACAACCGTGCTAAAGCTGCACTTCAGGAGCTTGAAGCTCAACCTTTTGATCGCAGCCGTGATGCTAGCAAATTTCAAGAGGTAGCACTTTTAATTAAAGCACTAGCAGAAATTATGAAAACTCCTATTTTTGATAGTGAAGGGCTATTAAACCATGCTACTTTAACCATTCAAACTCAATACAAAACTCTGGGAGGTATTTAGCAATGGTTTTACCAAGTATTGGTACAATAACTACTGCGGTTAAAGCCACACAATCCTTAGCAGGTATTGTTTCCAGTTACAAGCAAATTGGAGAGCAAGAACGAACTAAAAGGCGTGAGATAGCAGCTTTGGAAAAAACACAATGTGTTGACATAGTTTCTTCTGCTTACTCTGAATACAAAATAATTGCCGAACAAGAACAGACAAAGCGGCGAGAGATTGATGCTTGGGAAAAAGAAACAATTACCAAAATTAACGCCCAGCGAGATTTGCTGATGGCTTACTTGGATAAATCTTTTGATGAACGTGCAGAAAACTTTCGAGCTTTATTTGCTGTGGTTGATAGTGCGATCGCATCTGGTAATAACGATCAACTAGCTCTTACCTTAAATACAATCACAGAAATTGCTAAATCAAGCCCATTCAAAGAACTTGCCAACTTAGCTGCTGTCCGCGCTGCTCTTGATGATCCAGATCATGAGTGGACATTTTGATTTTATAGTAGAGCGATCGCCTTCCCAAAAACTCTAAAAGCCTGCGGAGGCAAGCTTCGTTATTATAGCCCCAGGCTTCCAGCCTGAGGGCTTCTTCGTGCGTTACATTGCAGTAAATTCCAGTATGATATTTTGCAATACTAATTGATTGAACAGGACTATGAGCAAAGAAAATATAACATTTCGGATAGATAGCGATCAGAAAGCAAAACTTGATGCCATTGCCGCAGGAATAAATCGCGATCGCAGTTAAATATTGAATAAGGCAATAGAAGCTTATCTGGAGATGCACCAGTGGCAGATTGAGGAAATTAAAAAGGGTATTACTGAAGCCGAAACAGGAGATTTTGCTAGTGACGAAGAAGTAAAAGCAAATTTTGCAAAACTCACTAATGCAAATTAATTCATCGATATTTATTAGCGTTTATCGGCGGTTAATTTATTTCTTAAAAATCTTCATCATCAACAAAAAACTCGGCATCTTCATCCAATCGAGAATTACCCCGCCTAGAATCAGCAAGACCCCATAGGGGTTGCAGCACTGCTATACCTATTAACCCAACACAAACACAAAAAGCCAGCACTAAACCTACTGGTATTTGAATCGATTGTAATGTAAAGAATTTTAACCGTACTAGTGTGGCGTTTTGTACTGAGATAATAGCGATCGCCATTACCCAAACAGCTACAACTACAGATATCAATAAATTAGCAATAGTTTTCATATTTAGTAAGCTATTGTGCTTACAAACTGCATTATTAAAATTGTACATAAATCACTTAAACCTTCTCCCCTGCGCCTCTGCTCCCCTGCCCCCCTGCGGTCTAAACTGCAAATTAGATGCTTAATAGCTTATTATGCATAAACACCCAGAGGGCAGTTCCCCCCTGGATGTGGCTTTCCTATTTGCAAGCAAAAAGGAGTTGGGGATCAGGTGTTTTTAAACTCCCACTGCTTCTAAATTAGCAATCACGGTCTCTAATTCCTGAGCGATTTGGGTGAGTTTTTCTTGTGAGTTAGTTTCTAGGTAGACGCGTACCAGTGGTTCTGTACCAGAAGGACGGAGTAATACCCAGCTTCCTTCTTCTAAGTAGAGCTTAATCCCGTCTTTGCGACCGACTTCTTTGACTTTAATTCCTGCAACTTGTGAGGGTGGATTTTTTGTAAAAGAGTCGATGACTGCGGTTTTGTGAGATTCGGTCAGATGTAAGTCGAGACGGTTGTTGTAAAGCGGGCCGTCGGCTTCCGCGATCGCTTCTTTGACTAGCTGACTTAAAGGTTTACCTTCATAGGCGATCGCTTCTGCTACTAGCATATCGGCTAAAATACCGTCTTTTTCGGGAATATGCCCGATAATACTTAAACCGCCTGATTCTTCTCCACCAATCAGTACGGTAGTTTCACGCATTTTTTCACCAATGTATTTAAAGCCTACAGCTGTTTCATAAATTTGCAGCCCGTATTTAGCCGCGAAATTATCTAACAGGTGAGTTGTAGCTACTGTGCGGACAATAGCGCCAGTTTTGCCTTTATTTTTGATTAAATGACGTGCTAACAATAGCAGCACAGTGTTTGGGGTGAGGACGTTGCCTTGTTCATCCACAATCCCAAAGCGATCGCTATCCCCATCTGTCGCCAAACCCAGATCCGCTTGATCGGCGCGTACTGCTTCCACTAACTCAACTAATTGTTCACCTTTGGGTTCTGGCATTCCACCGCCAAATAGCACATCCCGCCAAGCGTGGAAACTTTCTAACTGAACGCCACTTTGTTGCAAAACTTCATCTAAATAACCACGAGAAGTAGAATACAGCGCATCGTATTTTACTTTCAGCTGGGCGCTTTTTATCTTTTCTACATCAAATAGGGTGTAGATGAATTGCAGATAATCAGGTTTCGGATCGAAAATAGAAATAGAACCCGATGGGCTACTACTGGGCGGAGCATCCGATGCACTTTCTATATTTGCCACAATAGTATCAGTAATCTCTGGAGTGGCAGGGCCAGCATAGTCAGGAATATATTTTATTCCACAGTAAGGTGCAGGATTATGGCTAGCAGTAAACATCAACGCCCCAGCTGAATTTAGGTGACGGGCGTTGTATGCAATCACTGGTGTGGGGCAATCCCGATCAGTAACTTTAACCGTCCACCCCAAGTCTGCCAGGACTTGGGCGGCTGTTTGGGCAAACTGGTCAGCTAAAAATCGAGTATCGTAGGCAACGAGTACTGGTCTGTCTTTGCTATAGGCCGTTTCGAGGTAGCTGGCGATCGCCCTTGTGACTTTCCTCACGTTGGGAAAAGTAAAATCATCGGCGATAATACCTCGCCATCCATCCGTACCAAATTTAATTTTGCTGGAATTGCTACGGTTGCTCATTTTTGCCACTGTCTCCCGTCCAACTTCACTACTATAGGAAGCTTCCCGCAAAGCGTGCGTAGCCGCAAGTATCTTTAGCGTATTTTTTCTCACTGCCTATTAGCAATGACAATCCCCGATCGACCTTTTGTCAGTTATCACCTTTGGTCTTTAGTTGCCCCAGCTACAGGGCAAGAACGTTGGCATTGCCAGATGAGACGGGGGTTTGTCAAAGCACGTCAGCATGAACCCCAAGTTAAAGCGCTATTAGCCAAGGCAACTGCACCCCAGCGGATTGGTATACTCGCTCAAAAAGGCGTTTATGAATTTCATCATCATACACATCTATTAAATCAATCAGACGGTGTAGAAAAAGTTGCCAAGCTACTGCAATTAAGCCACTCATCGGATGAAGTTCAACAGCGCGTGTTGCAAATTTTGCAAAAATATCATAATGCTCCGTTGCTCTCAGATAAACACATCATTCAATTAACTCCGGGCGACGAGGGCTTTCCCAAACCAATTTTAATTGACCAAGATGATTATTGCTTCCGTTTATATGCAGCAATGGACTGCGTTTTTACTGATTCTGATCATCGTATTTTGCATATTGTAGATTTTAAAACTGGTAAAGCTACTTTTGACCAGCGACAGGCATTAGTTTACCTGCTAGCTGCCCATTATCTTTACCCTGGACGTGAAGCTGTAGCATCCTTTTATAACCTAGAACTTTGTAAAAAATCTGATCTAATTAGCATTAATAATACTGAATTAGAATCCTTAGAATTCGAGTTAGCTAACGTTGCCCAAAAGCATCAGCAAGATTTACAAAAATATCACCAAGAAACTAGTGATTTCAGCAAAATATTTCCGCCAAATCCAGGTTCTCACTGCCGCTTCTGCCCATTTAACTCAATCTGTGATTTTTCCGAGATTAAATCGTCTTTACCACATCCATTGCCAATTTTAAAAGTTAATGGGTAATTGGGGATTGGGCATGGGGCACATTGATTACTAATTATTCTCCTCTGCTCCCCTTCCTTCTGCCTTGTCATAACTTGATTAAATTTTCGTGTGGTAACCACATTAACTGCGGTGGTAATACTGTTTCACTTTAAGATTGATACAAATAGGCAGCAGGGGGAAAGAATTAAAAAGCAATCATTTGTATCAGGCATTTCGTGAAATTGTATAACCACACTAACTAGGGAAGAAATTACCAATGCCCAATGCCCCATGACGGCAGTTGCTACCCTGCGGGAAGCCACCCTCCGGGTGTCTACAAGCCGGGGAACCCTTTCGGCAGTCGCTCATGGGGGAAACCCCCAAGACCGCGCTGCCTCATCAACGCACTGCCTCCCCCATGCCCATTTTCAAGGCACTTAATCAAAAAGGTGGTAATTCTTCAAGAATTGTGAACCGAATATGATTAATTGCCAGGTCGCCAAGAGGGATATCTTCTTTAGTGAAACGTACACCTTTACTGCTCAATGTTTCAAAAGAAATACCCTTGCCAATTTCGATGTGATACCAGCATAAACCCATAAAAAAGCGCGTGGGATAAGGGCCGTTATCTCCCACATCATCAGGGTTAGATTCCATTGGCAACCAGCCAAGATTCGGTATGTAGAACTCTAACCAAACATGGTTAAAGTCTGGTTGCAGGGGAACACCTTGCAGTTCACCATGAGCAGGGCATTTATACCTACCTACAGTACGACAGGGAATGCCATTCAAACGGCATAAAGCCAGCAAGACACCCACATATTCACCACAGGAACCAACACCTCGTTCCAAAACGATATCTGGCGTATCAATGTAAGGCTTGATACCATAAGACAACTCATCGTAGACGTAATTACGGATACTATACATTTTCCGCAGCAGATTGGTTTCTGAGCCAACTGCTTCGCGGGAGGCACGGCGAACAATGGTAGTATCCATTGCTAAATCGTCATCGTCTACCAAGTAGCGAGTTTCAAATTCTGGCGATAGTTCGGGAATATTTTCTACATCTCTGGGGGTGAGGCGATATTTAATTCCTCGAACTTCCAAAAGTGCTTTCCAACCAAATATATGGCGTTCTCCTGGAGTGAGGGTATCAAATTTAAATACTGCTACCCGTTGCCCATCGATTACTTCTTCTGTAAAAGGCAGACCAACGGGTTCAACCTGTTTCACCTTTTGGCGCTCAGTTTCTGATGGTAAGGCTATGCGCCACTCTAAATCTGTTAAATAAACTTCTTCTAAGGGAGAAATTTCTTCAACATAGGACATTTCGATGAGATAGCCGTTAGAGAGGGCGTAGCGTTTCTCTGGCTCGTAATGATAGTAAAGGGGATGAATAAAAGTGCGATCGCGGTAGGTTAGCTCATGATTAGGATCGGCATTGGGGTTATCCCGAATGTAAGGTTCCTCTGAGGCATAAGCGACAAAAAGACTTTCTTTCGCTGTTTCAGCATTTTTATGTATGGCTATGCCTGTGGGCGAGTCAAAGGGTGTCAGCACACTGAATCGAATTTCTCCAGTGGCCCTGTCTATAGAGTAGACTGTTTGCTCTAGGCGATCGCTAACCCACAGAGTATCTTGGTTGACTGCTAAATTTTCTACTCCGACCCCAGGTGCATAAAACCTGGTAATTTCACGTCGCGTGTCACTGTCATAAATCAAAATGTAGCCTAGTTTTTGGCAACTGACGTACACTGTTGATTCCCAAACAGCAACACCATCAGCCGGATAAGGCAATGTCACAAAATGCTCTAGACCTAAAGAATTCAGCTTGCACCGATAAACACTGTTGCCACGGGTTACCCAAAGGTTATCTTCCCATACTGCTAAACCTGTGACATCGCTAAATTCCTGGACTTGGTGGGGATTGATAATTTTACTGTTATCAGATATTGGATCAATCTCTAGCAGATGTCCTTTGAGAGTATCAATAGCGATAAGTGTATCTTTAATGAAAGCAATGCCACCCAATGCGGCAGCACTAAGCGGTCGAATTGTTCTTTGCCCAAACATCTGGCTAACGGTCATATTGGGGAGTGCAAAACTCATATTAAGCATATTCATGTAACCGTTTAGCACGCCTAGAATAAATTGTGGTACTTCCCATGTGACCAAGCTTCAGACTTGTGTTGCTTACAATTATCGGTGCAATATGTTCCAAAAAAACTCTTCCGTAAGAAATAAGACATCCAGGCCAATAGAGGAGAAATTGGCAAATCTTAACAATCACATTTACACTGGTACAGCTTAGTAAAAGCCCTAATGTAACTTTAGTTGATGGTTTTCCAGCCATCACTAAATTATGATCAAATTTTGTAACCATTTCCTGTGACGTACACGATGTCTGCTAATTCTCTGCCTGAAGGTGCCGCCGTTTGGCATAGTTTAGAAGTTGATAAAGCGCTAGACCTGCTTGATAGTAATGCAGACAGTGGCTTAACACCCCAAGAAGTTGAACAGCGGTTGCAAAAATACGGCCCCAACGAACTAGAAGAACATGGTGGCCGCAGCGCTTGGGAGATTCTGCTAGATCAGTTCAAGAACATCATGTTGTTGATGCTGATTGCTGTAGCCATAATTTCTGGCGTTTTAGACCTAGTGGCTTGGCGAGGAGGCAACCTCAAGCCTGGTGAAGTACCATTCAAAGATACGATCGCTATCATGGCGATTGTAATCCTCAATGGCATTTTGGGCTATGTGCAAGAAAGCCGTGCCGAAAAAGCCCTCGCCGCCCTCAAAAAACTATCTTCTCCCTTAGTGCGAGTTATCCGCGATCGCAAACTGGTAGAAGTAGCAGCCAAGGAACTAGTACCAGGGGATGTAATGCTGCTGGAAGCTGGGGTGCAGATAGCCGCTGATGGCCGCTTAATTGAACAATCTAATTTACAAATCCGGGAATCGGCACTAACTGGTGAGGCCGAAGCTGTGAATAAACAGGCAACTTTGCATTTGCCTGAAGAAACATCACTAGGGGATCGCCTCAATCTTGTATTTCAAGGAACGGAAGTCGTCCAAGGACGAGGCAAGGTTTTAGTCACCAACACCGGGATGCAAACTGAACTAGGCAAAATTGCTGCCATGTTGCAAGCGGTGGAAAGTGAACCTACGCCATTACAACAGCGGATGACTCAACTAGGCAATGTCTTAGTCAGCGGTTCTTTAATTCTCGTAGGAATCGTCGTCATCGGCGGTATCATCCAGGCACGAGGTTTTAGCAACATCCAAGAACTCCTAGAAATTTCCTTAAGTATGGCAGTTGCCGTAGTACCTGAAGGTCTACCAGCCGTCATCACCGTAACTCTGGCACTGGGAACACAGCGGATGGTGCGCCGCAATGCCTTGATTCGCAAATTACCAGCGGTAGAAACCTTGGGTTCTGTAACTACCATTTGTTCTGATAAAACAGGCACACTGACTCAGAATAAAATGGTGGTGCAATCAGTTTATACAAATAATTCTACTTTTCGCGTTACAGGCGAAGGTTATGCTCCCACAGGCGATTTTCAATTAAATGGACAAAAAATTTCTGTAGATGAGTATCCAGAAATCGCAGCTTTGCTGGTCGCCTGTGCCGTTTGTAATGATTCTGTGCTGCAAAAAGAAACCGGGGAATGGGCGATTTTAGGCGACCCCACCGAAGGCGCATTGCTCACACTGGCGGGAAAAGCTGGCATCGAAAAAGACCAGTGGGGTAGTAAATTACCCAGAGTGTCAGAGTTTCCCTTTTCTTCAGAACGCAAGCGCATGAGCGTAATTTCTCAAGTTGAAGAAGTCGCTACAGGCGAATCTTCTTTGAGAGGGCTTGACCCTGCGATCGCTGGCTTTTTGCAATCAGAAAATTACTTAATGTTTACCAAAGGTTCGCCAGAGTTAACCTTGGCACGTTGCAGTCAAATTTATCTGGGAACACACTCAGCACCCTTAACTGAAGAACAACGCCAAAAAATTCTTGCAGAAAACGACCAAATGGCGAGTAAAGGGTTGCGGGTGTTAGGTTTTGCCTACAAACCCCTCGCGGAAGTCCCGCCAGAAGGCTCAGATGAAACATCAGAGCAAGAGTTGGTGTGGTTGGGATTGGTGGGTATGCTGGACGCACCACGCCCAGAGGTGAGAGCAGCAGTCCAAGAATGTCGGGAAGCTGGTATCCGGCCAGTGATGATTACTGGTGACCATCAGTTGACAGCAAAGGCGATCGCAACTGATTTAGGTATAGCAGAGGAAGGCGCTCGCGTCCTTACAGGTCAAGAATTGCAGCGGATGAGCGACGAAGAATTAGAGAAAAACGTTGACCTGGTAAGCATATATGCGAGAGTTTCTCCAGAACACAAGCTGCGAATTGTTAAAGCTTTGCAACGTCGCGGCAGATTTGTAGCCATGACAGGCGATGGTGTCAACGATGCCCCAGCACTTAAACAAGCTGACATTGGTATTGCTATGGGCATTACAGGCACCGATGTGAGTAAAGAAGCCAGTGACATGGTACTGCTAGATGATAACTTCGCCACTATTGTCGCCGCTACCAAGGAAGGTAGAGTTGTTTACACCAATATCCGCCGTTTTATTAAATACATTTTAGGTAGTAACATCGGCGAAGTGCTGACAATTGCCGCTGCACCTTTAATCGGGTTAGGCGGTGTTCCCCTGACACCTTTGCAAATTCTCTGGATGAACTTGGTAACAGACGGTTTACCAGCCCTAGCATTAGCTGTAGAACCTCCTGAGCCAGATGTGATGAAGCGTCCGCCCTTCAGTCCCCGTGAAAGTATCTTTGCTAGGGGATTGGGTTCTTATATGATTCGCATTGGTATTATCTTTGCGATTATCTCAATTGCCTTAATGTGGTGGGCTTATAGCCATACTCATGCACCTGGGTATCAACGTAATCCTGAGACTTGGAAGACTATGGTATTTACAACTCTTTGTATTGCCCAAATGGGTCATGCTATAGCTATTCGCTCAAATAATCGGCTGGCTATAGAGATGAATCCTTTCTCCAATCTCTTTGTGTTGGGAGCTGTGGTTGTCACCACAATTTTGCAGTTGATGCTAATTTACGTTCCACCTCTGCGAAACTTCTTTGGTACTCACCTGTTAGATAGTACAGAGTTGGCTGTTTGTATTGGTTTCAGTGCCTTGATGTTTGTTTGGGTGGAATTGGAGAAGATATTCTTCCGGTTGGTTGGCAAAAAGACTGTGTGAAAGGGCTGGAAATGAAGGAGATCGGGAATATGTGGAGAGTAATTTCCCCGCGTTTCCCGTTTTCCTTGCCTGCTTGTCCTCTTCTCCATCTCCTCATCTTTTGACTATGTACCTCAAATCGATTCACCTGAGACAATTTCGTAATTACAAAGACCAGAAGGTGGACTTTAATGCTGCCAAAACAATTTTGGTAGGTAATAACGCTCAGGGAAAGTCAAATTTGTTGGAAGCGGTGGAGTTGTTGGCAACATTGCGATCGCACCGGATGGCACGCGATCGCGATTTAGTTCAAGAAGGAGAAGCCATAGCCCAAGTAAATGCCTCCCTAGAGCGACAAACTGGTGTTAGTGACCTAACTTTAACTCTCCGCCGTAATGGTCGTCGCAGTGTTGCTCTCAATGGCGAGTCTTTACGCCGTCAAATGGATTTTCTTGGTGTTTTGAATGCCGTAGAGTTTTCCAGTTTGGATTTGGAACTGGTACGTGGCGGCCCCGAAGGTCGTCGCAACTGGCTAGATACACTTTTAATTCAACTCGAACCTGTTTATGCTCACATTTTGCAGCAGTATAACCAGGTTTTGCGGCAGCGTAATGCCTTTTTAAAACAAACTCAAGATTCAGCACTCAGCACTCAACACTCAGAAGAATTAGCTGTATGGGATGCACAGTTAGCTACTACAGGGACACGGGTAATTAGACGGCGCGATCGCGCCATACAGCGACTAGCACCTATTGCTAGTACTTGGCACTCAAACATTAGTGGCAGTACGGAAATGCTACAGGTTCAGTATGCACCTAATGTCCCTTTGGAGCAAAACTATCCCCAAGAAGTGCAGCAAGCTTTTTTAACAAAAATTCAGCAACGAGCTATTGCTGAACTTCGTCAAGGTACTACGCTTGTTGGCCCCCATCGTGACGAAGTAGAATTAATCATTAACCAAACACCCGCTCGTCAATACGGTTCCCAAGGTCAGCAACGAACCCTAGTATTAGCTCTCAAACTGGCAGAATTGCAACTAATTGAAGAAGTCGTAGGAGAGCCACCATTACTATTGCTGGATGATGTTTTAGCAGAACTAGACCCATATCGTCAAAATCAATTGCTTGATGCCATTCAAGACCGTTTTCAAACCCTAATTACTACCACTCACTTGGGTTCTTTTGATTCTCAATGGTTGAATTCCTCTCAAATTCTGCTTGTGAAATCAGGAGAAATATCCTCGCCAAATGTTATTTAATAAATCAATATATAGTAATCTTATTTGTTTTGCAAAAATGACTTTTTAATGTAGTTTTATAAAGTTGTCTTGCCGCAAGTTACCGCCAAAAGCATCAAGGACAAATAAAGAGTTTAAGAAATATTTAGAACTGCTATAGAAATCCGGTTTTATTTTTGAAAAAATGACCTACTCTTGAAGCTTAAGTTTAGGGTGGGCAATGCCCAACGCCAGATGCTTTAAGCCGGGAAACCTGTAAGAGCGCAGGGCTGTCCCTACGTACATTTCAAAACTTAAATGTTAGCCCTATATATCTGTGAAATATTGTTTGATTTATGGCAAAAAACTCCTGTAATACCAATTTAAAATTCGCTCATTAAGAAAGCCTGATTTCATCTGGGTTACTAGGCTTGTATCTGTCACATTATTTTTTCAAATTGATGTATTTTTTGAATTTTTAGCATAAATTATTATATTAATAAAAATATTTAATTAAATTACATATTTTTCTTTTATGGTTGAATCTACTGAAGTCACTTACTGCCGTATTACATTAACTTGGTTTTGTTTGTCATGAATTGAGTTACAGTAATTTGTAGATATGCTTTCACAAAATTACATATTAGAGCAAGATGAGATCGCATCTTTAGGCGCATCGTTGCGAGGTATTGAACAAAAGATACTCAAACAATCTCGTCAAGAAGGTATAGCCAGAGTTTGGTTTCAAGGTGAAGAACCTTATTTTGATGTTTTTTTTGAATTAAAAGACGATGAAATATTATGGTTTCAATTTACTTTACGTGGTAAAACTGTTTCTTGGGATCATCAAAAATCTAAATTGCAAACAGGTACTACCAATGAATTGAATTATGATGATGTTTGTTTTTATGCAGCTAGTAAAACTATCGAACACGATATTGAAACCAACTGGGATTTTATAAATTTAGCTAAATTGATTTTGCAAACCAGAATGGAAGAAGCTATTTTCGTCAAGGCGCTAGAATTGTTCAATTAGTTCAACGAGCAGTTAAATGGCCACTAGTACACTGCGGCGTAAATAAACCACCTATTCCAAATTAATGAAAGGCTTAGGCTGTATTTATTTTGAATTTTGCGAAAAGTTGTAAGGAGGGTTTCCCTCCGTAGCAAACTTTTCAAAACTAATTTTGAATTCCGCCTTGCGGTACTAGCTTTTGACTATTGCCTAATCCCATTTTTCTAATTTTTTAAAAATATTAAGAACTACAAAAGTTAGCAAAGCACCAATTAATCCTAACTGCCATAAGCCACACCCAGCAGCAATTCCTAAAGCGGCTGAAACCCAAACAGCCGCTGCTGATGTCAATCCGTGAATTTCAGGCCGCTGTGACTGCTGAGAAGATTCGCGCAAAATCTCTCCAGCACCGAGAAATCCTATACCAGCTGCAATACCCTGGATCACGCGGCTGAGAGCATCAGCACTTGGTTCCAGCCCAACTATATGCAGAGGTATGAGAGTAAAAAGAGCTGAACCAAGGCTCACCAACATATGAGTTCTTAAACCAGCTGCTTTGTGCCTAAGTTGCCGTTCTAAACCAATAATAGATCCGCTCAGTAAGGCCATGCAAAGTCTAAAGATGATATTTAACCAATCAGGAAACATTGGGCAAACATATTGAGTACTTATTAATACCTAGTTTAATATAAATAATTTTATAGTCTATGTTACTTAGTAAAACTATTTATTAAAACTAAGTAGAAGTAATTGCAATTTTTATATCTACTTTATTTTACTAGGTTATTAATGTTTCTTCTTTGCTTGCTTTCCAAATAAGATATCAGCATGACTTCGATAATAAAATATTAGTAAATAGTCCCAACGCGATCATGATATTAAAGTTAAATTTTAATTTAAATTATATGAATATCTAAATTATAAAAATGATTAAATCTTAACATTTTACTGCAAGTTGCTAGATTTAACCATACATTCAACAATTGGATGCTAACTAACTTTTAAGTAGGAAAGATGCTATTAATAAAGGAAAAACTATAGATTTACAAGCAAGCGAGATTACAGCAAGATAGAGTGTAACTAGTAATTAACCACTAAATAGCACAGTACAGCAAAAATAAAATTACAATTCAAAAACACCCCGAAAACCTAAATATGGAAGGTTTTTGTAGATGATTGATAGACTGCTTCTCGCAGGGTATTTTACGCAAAGTTGAGCCAGTCGCTTGCACAGAGAAGTCGCAAGCAGGCGTGGGTTCCATGCTAGCTCCTACGCGGCGGCACTTATTTACCCCAGGCGAAGCCACCCTACGGAGTGCCTCGGAAACCCTGGCTCCCGATGAGTAACTGACGAACCCCGTTCGCGGTAGCAACTTTGCAACAGAAGAGGCGATTGGCGTCGGTTTTTATATAAATGCTGGAGACTTTTATACTAATTTTCTAAAAACCAGCTAGCAAATCATTCTCCTCTACTCCTTATCTAAAGCGTTAAAGCAAAAGGGTATTACTGTTAACAGTTAGAGGCGATCAACTACCTACTAGGAGTCCATGCCAATTGCAAGATATTTTATGCTTCTACCAAATAACAACTGATAACAACAAATTGAGTGGACAAACTCTACTGGCTTGACCAAATTAAACTGCAAGACCACGCCAAAGTAGGAGACAAAGCCTTTTACTTAGGCAGAATCATGCAGCGTGGCTATCCGGTGGTACCTGGTTTTGTAGTTGGAACGGAAGTTTTGCGGCAGTTTTTAGAAACTCTCAACAGTTCAGAGCCATTAGTTGCGGACTTACCTCATTCTTCGTTGCATCTAGATGTCGCTAATTGGCGTCAACTTCAACAAGTAGCTGGCCGATTGCGTCAGGAAATTATCACTGCCACTGTGCCACTACACTGGGTGAGTACAATTCTCAAAGCAGCTAGAGAATGGAAAAGTGGCTATCTAATTTTGCGACCAACTCTAACAGTACCGACTGTTACAACGGTAGGAAGTATATCTGGGTTGCTGGAGTCAGTCTTTTGTCGCTGTAATGAGGAAGCCATCACCCTAGGATTAAAGCGCGCTTGGAGCCAGTTGTTTCGTGCCCGAAGTCTACTATATTGGCAGCAAATGGGAATTAACTTACAACAAGTTAATTTAGCAATTTTGGTGCAACCTGCTCAAAATGCCATTGCTAGTGGCTTACTTCATGCCCACACCTCTAAGTGGGAAATCGAAGCTACTTGGGGATTAGGAATAGCGATCGCTAACGGTGAAGTACTGCCAGATGTTTACTATATCCAGCGGGAAACTGGGGTGGTACTAGAACGACACTTGGGTAATAAAATCCTCGCTTATCGTCTTGATGAACCAGCAGATGCTGGTTACTTGCAACCGATGCCTAAGTCAGTACTGGCAATAGATGATGCTGGTCTGGTTGCCTACCTAGTTGAGGAAATTCAACAAAAACAGTACGCTTTACAAGAAGAATACCTGCAACAAGTAATTGTTTTGGGGAATCAACTTGTGAGTGAACTAGGTACAAGTTTTGACATTGAGTGGACTATCTCTCAACAAACGCCAGACCCCAAGCTCTACCTAACGCAAGTTAGTACTCCTCAATCTGCAATTCCCAGTGTAAATATTATCAAGGGGTTAGGGGCGTCAGGGGGTCGTGTCACGGCGGCTGCTTATGTAATTGCTGATTCCCAATCCCAACCAGAACAGCTACCCCAAGGAGCCATTTTAGTAGCAAAGGCAATCACACCGAATTGGTTACCTTTGCTACAACGAGTTGGTGGAATTATCACAGAACAGGGAGGTTTAACCAGTCATGCTGCAATCCTTGCTAGAGAATTGGGTATTCCAGCTGTAGTAAGTGCTACAGATGTCACAACCTTAATTCAAATTGGCGATCGCCTGCTGATAGATGGCGATCGCGGTGAAGTTTATCGAATTAGAGCAGATTTAGCTGAAGAAGGAGTTCAGCAAAGATTAGGTTCAGTAGAGAATTTAGAACTTAATTCCCCGCATTTACCGATCTCCTCATTACCTCCTAACCCCAAGTCTTGGAAACCGCCAACAGTCTCTTTGCCCTTAACTCTTCCTCAACCTATGATTGCTACCGAGCTGCTCCTTAACTTGAGCCAGCCCAACTTAATAGAGCAAGTGCAAAACTTGCCTGTGGATGGGGTAGGTTTATTGCGCTCAGAACTGATGGCGTTAACCATATTAGAGGGGCAACACCCTAATAGCTGGATCGCTGGTGGACGGCAAACAGAATTGTTAGAGCGCTGGTCAAAGCAGATTATGGAATTTGCTCGTGGCTTTGCACCACGACCAGTTTTTTATCGCTCTTTGGATTGGCGATCGCATGAGTTACCATCTTTTCCCCATAATCTACAATCTGCCGCACAGTCCATACTAGGTGAACGTGGGATTTTTAGCTATTTAGTAAATCCTGCGGTGTTTGAGTTGGAACTGACTGCTTTAGCGACTGTACAAAAAGCTGGTTACAACAATGTTCACCTATTGTTACCTTTTGTCCGTAGCGTCGAAGAGTTTACCCTCTGTCGGCAAAAAGTTGAGCAAGCAGGGTTAACTCAAGTGCCGCAGTTTCAACTATGGATTATGGCAGAAGTTCCCAGCGTGCTGTTTTTGCTGCCAGAATATGTGAAAGCAGGTGTAGCTGGCATTTCAATTGGTACAAACGATCTCACTCAACTTCTATTAGGAGTAGATCGAGAGCAGAAACAGCTAGCAAGTGTATTTAATGAACTTCATCCAGCAGTTATGGGTGCGATCTCCCAACTGATCAAGATGGCAAAAGAGGCGGGGATTCCTTGTGCAATCTGCGGTCAAGCGCCAGCGCTTTATCCAGAAATCATAGATTCGCTAATACAATGGGGCATTACTGCCATTTCTGTAGAACCCGAAGCATTCGAGCGAACATATCAGGCGATCGCCCGTGCGGAACAACGCCTCATCTTAGCAGCCGCACGGCGTCAACTTGAGTACTGAGTGCCTAATGCCCAATGCCGAATGCCCAATGCCCAACACTCTTCATTTACTGTATCCCGCCTCGCGCAAAAACTTGCGTAATTCGGCGAAGTATTGAGAGCGATCGCTTTTTTTGTAAGCCTTTTGCACTCGCTGCCAACCATCTTGTTCCTGACCTAGCATATATTTGTCTGCCAAATACGCTGCTAAAAACCCTTTGCCATCATCGCCTTGTTGCCGTGCCTGAGTGTAAGTTTGCCATAGCTCTGTGGCATTATTGGCAATTAGTTTGGGATAACGCCGGGTAACATTAATCATTTTTCCTTGACGATACTGCCAAATTTGTAATGGGTAGCCAGAAGCAGCATAGGCAGTAAAAGCAGCAGCAAAGCGATCGTCTCGGCTATCAAACTCTGGCAATCCGTCCTTGTCTAAATCTCTCAGCCGATAACCACCATTACCCCATTCATGACGAATCTTCTTGTACTGCTTGGTTTTACTGTCATAGCGGTAAATTAATGAATAAGTACAGCAGTGCGCTCCACCTGTATAAAAATCGGCAATTATTTCTGGTTCTTTATTGCCGTCCAAGTCTAGGACTGGTAATTTATTTTCTGGTGCTTCTAACAAATCCCCCACAGGTCGGTCATATTCACTATCTTGGGGCAGCTTTTGATCTAAAACAGTTTGACCTGATCGAGTAATTTGCAACCGAACATTTTTATACTGATATTCCTCTGGTTTGTCATAGGATATTTGTGCTTGCACATTGCCTAATTTACCAGTGATTGTTTCTGCTGTAGCAGTTTGGCTTAATACAGCTGCCGTACCCAAAAGAGCTAAACCGATCAGAGAGCGAGTAATGAAATAACGAATAGAAGTCATGATAGGTGTTGTATATATCCTGCCTTATTTTATACAACACCATCCAAACCCTCAATATCGGAAAATTGCCGCAACTGGTGTACTAAAAGGTATTTGCTCTGGAGGCACAGCGTAGACAGTACCACCGTTTAGTAAAGTATGGGTAGCAACCAAATCTAACAAATCTTCATCACCAGTTTCTTTTTCCTCGTGCAAATACACGGTTTCCGAACTCGGATCGAACAAACCCCATTGCTGTTGGCCTACTGCAACTAGCAACGAATCTATTCGTTGGTAGTAAGCTGCTGGGATGATTTGTTTGAGATCGTTGGTGGCTTTGCCTGTATCACCACCAAAAAGTTGTTGGAAACGTTCCAAAAACTCTTGCTGTGACTTTTGAAATTCAGCCTCGACAATAGGCCAAGCTTGATCATGTAACTCTTGACTACTAAGAATTTCGTGGTTACCAGTGATACCTTCTTCCATCAAGTGTTGGTAACTATTTGCCTGTCTGTACAAAGGTAAGAGATACTCTACGCCAGCCAGTACCAAAGGTGCTGTTTCCTCCCGGAGTTTTTCGTGCAATGCTTTATCAATGATGTAAAAGAATTGTCGAATTTGTTCTTGGTGCTGATCTCTATCTGGACTTCCCTGTCCGTGAAACGAGCCTGGCTGTACAAAAGAATTAGCAGTTCCCCCCTTGGGTGTAGCGATGCGGAACTGACCGTCTTTAGCAGTTGCATCTTGATTGAGAGCTTCATCTAGACTTTTAGGTAGATTTTCTACCTCTACCTCGTTAATTGTGTAGTGTGTTCCTTCAAAAAACCTAACATCTTGTTGGCTCAAAGCTAAAAGGTAGAAACGACCATTACCATTTAAAATCGGTAGCAGTGGCTTGACATGGAATCTGTCTGTAACTACTACTAATTCTTGAAATTCGAGTGGCAAGCTATAGTAACGAAAAAAATCTTCAGAAATAAAAATTGCCAGTCCCAGATCTCCCAATTGTTCCCAAAATTCTTGGGTATCAAGTTCAGTGGCTTTTTGCAACAATGCAGTTGCTTCTTCGGGTTCAAGACCGGCATCAGTCAGGTGCGCTTCTGCTTCCCTAATTAAATTCTTAAACCGAATCGGGTCTTGCCGCACTTCTGGCCCGGCTGGGTGTATTGGCATATAAATTGAAATACAAGTTCCCTTTGGCTGTTCTAGCAGTGGCTTGATTTCTTCTCTAGAAATTGATTGCATATAATATTCCTCCTAGCAACGTGACTAGACACATCAAATTAGACCATCTAGTCTGTTTTTCAGATCGTGGCATTTGGAGCCAAAACCCATTGATATGGATTTATTTCACGTCAAGGAGAGTAAAGTTTCATCTTTCTTTTGATAGGCAATACTCAGGGAAATTTAGCACTTAAGAACTAATTGAGGTATAACTTTTCCAACTCATACCAAAATTTTTCGTTTGATAACCTAATCCTTAATCCCTAATCCCTAATCCCCAGTCCCTTTTACGTATTGGGGGTGTTAGAATTCGCTTGTTGTGAATTTATGGGTATATCAGGGTGTGGTTGTCGCACAAAACCCAAAGTCACTCGTTTCATAATTAAGTGCAAAACAACAAGCACTACAAAGGTGATCGCAATAATTACCAAAGGCTGTTTACCAAAAAGTTCCTCTACACCTTTGGTCAGCAAGGCATCTGGTTGAGTAATAAAATCCCAGCTATTGAAACGCAAGAACCGTCCCCAGTAAATACCAACAGCAGAGAGCGCATGGGTAATTAACTCAACCCATAAAATCCATTGACTCTTACCAATTCGGTGTAAATAGTAACCTAAATTAATTAGAGATATTACATAAGCTTCAAATCCGCCTAAGATTACTAGCAGATAAACCGGAATGAGCACCAAGGTAATTATCCACACTGATTGAATTGTGCGGATATCATCTATCAGATGAATTACATCAGTCAACAAATAAGGCGCATTCGGTAAAAAAGCATAGAAAACTAGGAATCCTAGCCACCAAACCCAAGAGCGTCCGCGTCCAGTGCGAAACAGCCAAACACTCAAAGCTAAAGGGATAAAAGCTAGAAATAGATTCCAAGTCATCCAACGCATATTGATTCGTAAGACTTGCACTACTCTGGCTATTAGTTCAATCAATTCCGCTTTCATAGGTGGTTGCTCGCAATACCTGTGATTGATGTGGATTCGCTCTGTAATTTTAATTTCAGTGATTGGTTGACAAAACTGCCAAAATTTGACTTTGGTTTTTGTCATTTCATCCAGAAAATCTATTTCCTTAGATTCCAGATGAGTTTAAGTGTTTCTTATAACTTGATACAGACTCTTGAGAGATTATTACGGAATTATTATGTATTTTATATTGGATTGCAAAATAACTACTGTCTCATTTGTTAATTACTCTGGCTAACCCACTAGTATAACTAGAAAATTATTAGAGGAAAATCTGTTACATAAATGTTCAGTGCTTTAAATGCGTTGAGCCAGGGTTGCAACAACTGCGACTAACTCAAAAGGGTTGACAGGTTTAGCTATATGTTTAGTGAATCCTGCTGCTAGTGCCGCCTGTTGATCCTCATTTCTAGCAAAGGCAGTTAAAGCAATAGCTGGTATCATTTCTCTGTTTTCTTCTGAGCTTCTTACCTTGCGAATTAGCGAGTAACCGTCCTCATCTGGCATACCCACGTCACACAGCAATATGTCAGGTTTCGATTGGGAAAGCAGTTGCCAAGCTTCAGCGGCAGATGCTGCCGTCATCACTTTTACCTCGCATTGCTCAAGGATGAAAGTGAGCATTTCACGAGTGTCCTCATCATCGTCTACTACCAGTATATGTAGGCCAGAAAGCGATGGAAAAACCTCAGTTCTGGCTGGATCGCCCTGAGTTGGCTGCAAATTTTTAGGCATATATATAGGTAATTGCACTGTAAAGCTAGCTCCCTTTCCTTCCCCCTCACTAGTTGCAAAAACATTGCCTTTGTGAATTTCAACCAAATGTCGAACGATCGCCAACCCTAATCCTAAACCCTTATGTGTTCTAGTTTTGCTGCCATCTGCCTGACGGAAGAGGTCAAAAACATAGGGGAGAAAGTCGGCACTGATACCCTGTCCGTTATCACTGACAGTGATTTGAGCTTGAGAATTAATTTGTTTGAGCTCAACTAATACCCGTCCGCCCTGTGGGGTGAACTTGATGGCATTAGACAGTAAATTCCACACAATTTGCTGCAAACGTTCTGTATCACCGAATATTTGACCTATTGAAGCATCAAGAATTGACTCAACAAAGATAGACTTCTCTTGAGCGATTGGTTGCAAATCTTCAATTACAGCGCTGACAATGGGAACCAAGTAAACAGGATGCAGATCCAAATGCAGTTTATTCTGTGTAACTAGCGAAATGTCCAAAATGTCATGAATTAGCTTGCTTTGGAGTTTAGCGTTACGTTCAATAGTCTCCAATGCTTTCGCTGTAGTTGCGGCATCTAATTGCCGAGTCCTGAGCATTTTTGCCCATCCCAACATTGCATTGAGAGGAGTGCGAAGTTCGTGAGAAACAATTGCTAAAAACTCGTCTTTGACCTGGTTTGCTTTTTGTGCATCTTGGTAAAGTCTAACGTTATCAATAGCAAGGGCAACTCGTTGAGCCAGTTCTTGAGATATTTCTAGGTCTACCTGACCATAGCGACGTTCTGTCTGTACTGAAGCAAATGTCATTGTGCCTAGTTTTCGCTCACGTGCTATGAGTGGCACGATTAGGTAAGAGGTGATGTTCAGTTTTCCGATAAACTCCAGATGTTTGGCATCTTGGGCAATCGAGAGTGCGGAAGAATTAGGAATTTCAGTGACTAACTCTGGCTGTTGAGTTCGTAACACTTTGGGGGAGCCGTCATTTGCATTGGTAGACGGTGGGTAGCGTCGTCTTAGTGCGATCGCCAGTGATGCTATTTCTGAGTCGGATGCCGCTACAATTGGTTCACTGAAATTGATCAAGTTATTGTCGCCAACGACATCTACAAGACATAAATCGGCGAGAGTAGGCACAGCCAAACGTGCTACAAGGGCCAATGTTGTGCGGTAGTCGAGGGAAGAAACCAACAGACGACTTGCCTCAGCCAAAAAGCTAGAACGTTGCTCTAGTGCTTCAGCTTTAGTACGAAGTTTTTGCTCACGAGTCAGCGAGTCACGTAATTCTTGCTCAGATTGCTTACGCTCAGTGATGTCTTCCATCAACCCGTCAATAGTGGTGATGCCATCAACTGTATTGAAAGTCTGACTAAGCTGTACCCAAACCACTGTGCCATCAGCTCGTCGTAGTTGGATTTCACGAGCCTCCAAAGGAGCAGCTCCGCTATGCTGTTTTAATTGGTGCAGCAGTTCGGCATAATCTTCTGGCTGGAAATAAGATTCAAGGGTTTTAGTTTCGGGAATTTTCTTCAGGTAATTTAAACCCACTAAACGCAAAAATGCTGGATTGCCTTCTAATAAAGTTCCATCTGCATTAATGCGATAAACTCCTACATTCAAATTATTCAGCAGAGTTTGAAAGCGCGTCTCTAGTCCGGCTACTTTGCGTTGAGCTTCAGCTTGTTCCAAGGCACGGCGAACAGCTGCGGGTAAACGAAGACTGTGGCTGGCAGACTTAATTACATAATCGTCCAACCCAGATTTCATTGCCTCAACAGCGATTTCCTGCGTGCCACTACTAGTGAACATGATCACGGGGCAATCAGGATAGCGAGCTTTAATCGCTTTCAGGACAGTCAAGCCATCACTCCAGCGCAATTGGTAGTCGGTAATTACCAAGTCAAATTTCCCAGCCTCCAATGCTTTTTCTAAATCTTGTGCTTGACCAATTTCTTGAATTTGCAGGTGAGAAAACTCTTGCTCTAAAGCATAAATCGCCAGCTGACGGTCATTTGAATTGTCATCAATCAGTAGAATGCGTAACATAAAACTGCAATCTACCTGCCTATATTAAGGTATACAACGTGATAAGAATACTCTATTAAAGAGAGAAAAATATTAGTTAGCACCAATATATGGCTTTTCATTAAAAATAATCCAATGCAGGTTCAGGGTTTTAACGATTTCTAATAAATCATTGAAGGCAAAAGGCTTGACTATGTAAGCATTTACACCCAAGTCATAGACAAGGTTGACGTCGGCATACTCTTTAGAGGAAGTGAGAACCACCACTGGCAAGCGCTTGAGTTCTGGTTGTTGCCGTAACCACATCAAAACCTCAGCCCCAGACCTACGAGGTAATTTGAGATCGAGTAACATTAGCACAGGCAAGGGGTAAAGAGTGCGATCGCTATAAGGTTCGCCTCCAGATAGATATGACACCGCGGCATCGCCATTATTCACAACCTGAAGTGAATTGCAAATGTTAGCTTTGTGGAACGCTCGTTTGATCAGAAGGACATCTTTAGAATTGTCTTCTACCAGCAGAATAGTACCTTGATCTGTGCTCATTCTTAATCTGTAGTTTTTGGTAACTCTATCCAAAACCGACTTCCCTTTTCCAACTCGGATTCTACACCGACTTGCCCTCCCATGCGCTCGACTCCTTTACGTACAATAGCTAAACCAATTCCTGTACCAGGGTACACTTCATTACTATGTAGGCGATTAAATACTTTAAAGATTTGCTCGTGATACTCTTTAGCGATGCCAATTCCGTTGTCTTCTACCCAAAGACGGATTAATTTTTCTTGTTGTTCACTCCACACTCGCACCTGGGGTTTTACTTCTGGGGGGACGAATTTAATAGCGTTGGTTACCAGATTGGTAATAACTTGAGTCAGAATGGTGCGGTTGCCCATAACTTCAGCTAAAGGCTCCTCAATTCGCACTCTTGCCTGACGTTGCTGTAATTCTGGTTCTAACTGCCTGAGAATTTCTGGTACTAATAAAGATAGATTTATAGGTTGTAAAGGTATATCCGTGCGGCTAAGACGACTGTAACTAAGCAAGTCTTCAATTAGTCTATCTGCTTGCTGGGTACTGTCAACAATTCGGCGTAAATAGTCTTGTCGCTTGGCATCAAACTGTTCACCTGGATTTGTTAATAATATAGAACTGAACCCAGAGATGGCGCGTAAGGGTTCACGTAAATCATGGGAAATTGAGTAAGCGAATTCTTCTAAATCTTGATTAGCATCGGCTAATTTTTGATTTGTATCTGCTAACTGACTATTTGCTTGCTCTAGCTGTATGGTGCGCTCTCTGACACGCTGCTCTAAGGTTTCATTAAGTTGCGTTCTTTCAATTTCAGCCTGTTTGCGAGCAATAATATCTTCTATTAAGCCATCAACTACTGTTTCATTCTCAATCATGCTCAAGGTTGTACTCAATAAAGTCCAGATGAGCGTTCCATCTGCTCGGCGTACCTGTATCTCACGCTCTTGGTGCTGAGGTGGCGGTAAACTTATTAGTTGCAAATAGCTTTCCTGCAATAACGGCTGTAGGATTGCTTGAGCTTGAGTCAGTGAATCTACACGCAATAAGTCGAGAAACGATCTGTTGCACTCCAGCAAATCTCCCCCGGAGTTGGAACGAAAAACCCCCACCTTCAATTGGTTAAGTAAACTTTGCAGGCGGATTTCCAGTAGGGCGGCTCGGTGTTGGATTTCTGCTCGTTCTAGAACAACTCGGACAGTAGCAGGAAGACGAATATAACTATTAGGTTGTTTGAGTACGTAGTCATCTAGTCCTGATTTCATGGCTTCAACGGCAATCTCCTCACTACCAGTATTCGTAAACATAATTACTGGGCAAGTCGGATAGTGTTGCTTAATGGTTCGTAAAACTTCTAGTCCATTACTCCAGTGCAGTTGGTAGTCAGTAATAACCAAATCGAATTGATCGGCTGCTACTGCGCTTAATAATTCTGAATTATCCCGAATTTCTTGTGCCTGGAGGTCTGCCAATTGCCGCTGTAACTGTCGAATAATCAAAGCGCGATCGCCTGGATTATCATCAATTACTAGAATGCGGAGTGCTTGAGTCATTATCTATAGCATGAGAATGGAAAACAGCTTTTGGTAGAGCAATCCAAAAACGACTGCCATTACCAAGTTGTGACTCTACTCCGGCTCGGCCACCCATGCGTTCAATGCTTTTACGGACAATGGCTAATCCAATGCCCGTACCAAAGTAAGTTTCCACACCATGCAGTCGTTCAAAGACACGGAAAATCCGCTCTTGATGTTCTGGTGCAATACCGATGCCGTTATCTATCACCCATAAGTGTATCCAATCTTGTTGTTCCTCTGCATAAATTTGCACTTTTGGCTGTATTCCTGGAGCCACGAATTTTATGGCATTACTGATTAAATTAATCACAACTTGGATGAGTGTAGCGCGGTGAGCCATAACTTGGGGTAGGGAAGCTGCTACTGTTATCTCTGCTTGCTGCTCTTGAATTTGAGTCTTAAGTTGCTTTAAAGCTTCTTGCACAACATTGGTTAAATCTACTGGTTGGAGTTGAATTTCTACACGGTTAAGGCGACTGTATGCTAGTAAATCAGAAATCAGGGTGTCCATTTGTACAGCACCCTCAGTTATGTAATGAAGATATTCTTGCCCAGCTGAGTCTAATAAGTTACCGTAGTCTTCTTGCAATGCCTGAGCAAAGCCCTGCATAGTGCGTAATGGCGCTCGTAAATCATGGGAAATGGAGTAAGTAAAAGCTTCTAGTTCTTGATTGGCTGCTTGCAAATCAGCGGTACGTTTGGTAACGCGCTGCTCTAACTCTAGGGCGTACCTTTGAAGATGCTCGCGTAGTAGAGATTGTTGAATAGCGATCGCTAATTGAGCGGCGACATCACTAACAATTTCCTGGGCTTCGTTATTAAAAGCGGCGATCTCAGTAGTAGCTAGGTTGAGTTCCCCAAGCAACTTTTGTTCAACCAGCATGGGAATACAAAGACAACAGCGAATTCCTTCTAAGCGCAGCTGTACTAAGACAGGCGGATAAGAGTTAGCTATGGTCAAATCTTCTACATAACGAATACCTGGCTGCAAAATTTGCTCAGGTGCAAAGTCTGCTAGTGCCATCTGAGTACCTTCAGGAGGATGCAATTCTCCAGTTGTGCTGTTGCCGGCTATAATCTGGCTGGTTTGTGCTTCAAAATCGAACAGCGCAATAAATGCCTGTTGGTAAGGTACTAACTGACGCAATTGGCTCAAAGCATTTTCTACAAGAGACTTGATCGACTCGGCTGCTAAAATTGCCAGGTCAATGTTATGTAAGGTGGTGAGACGTTGGGCAGAACGTTGAGCATTTTCAGTCTGCGCTTGGGCAGTTGAGAGAGCATTCTCATAACTTTTAGACACTGTTGAAAGCTGCCACGAGGTAAAGTAGGCAAGGAAGCTGCCAATTCCCAACGATAAGATGACGCTGGTCATCATAACTCGCTGGGTTGTCTGCTGGGCTGTTTGAATACGTTGGCTAATTAGCTGCCTTTCGGTGGCGATAAAATCAGCAATTTGTTGACGTATCGCGTCCATTATTTGTTTGCGATACTTAATTCCTGATAGTGGTTCAACCTCGCCACGTTGTTTGCGGGCGATCGCTTGAGCAATAGAACGATGCCAAACCGTTTGCTCTGTCTGGATTTTTATTAAGCGTTGACTCTGTTGAGGATTATCTAAAACTAAATTGCCCAACTCATCAAAAGCAGTGTTAATGCGGGAGTTAGCTTGCCGATAAGGTTCTAAAAATTCTGGATCGCCTGAAATCTGATAACCCCGTACTCCAGTTTCCAGATCAAGCAGCAGTTTTTGCAACTGATTTGCCTGGGCAATCACTTGATCGGTATGGTCAACCCATTGTATAGCTGAAAGCAGGCGAGTAATTTGCCAGATCGAGACTCCTGACAATAACAACAGCAGGATAATCGGTAGCGCGATCGCGCTGGTTAACCTACGTCTAAATCCCGCTTGAGTAATTTGCAGCATTTTGGGCATTGGGGATTGGGCATCGGGCATTGGGGATTGGGGATTGGGGAAAAAAAGGAAGGTACAGGATTTGTACTTGTAATACCAATTTTCTCAAAGCTAGCTATTAATTATTCTCCTATGCCCCATGCCCCATGCCCTCTGCCATCTCAAGGTTATTCTTGTTGGCTACAGTACTTATTGAGTTCATTCACTAAAGTATCAGAATCCTTGCCGGCAGATTTGGCTGCTGCTGTCAACGCCGTATCGATTTCTGTTCTGGCTTGTTGCAGTTTTGCTCTGCCGGCTGGCGAGGCGTCGGCTGTTTTAGCTAAGGACAAACCCTTAGCTGCTTTGGCGATCGCTTGGCTGAGAGACTTATATACTTTAGCAAAACGACTCTGGAATGATTTTAACTTTGGATCATTTAAGTTTAGTTCTTCTATTGATTTAGCAAAAGCTTCTAAATCTTTAGACAGTTGCCAGCTTGTGATCACCTGCTGTCCTTTATTTTTATCTATCAGAGAATCACCTTCATTCACCACCTGAATTAGTCGCTGACACTGAGAAACTTTAGTTTCGTTGCAACTATTAACCAACAAAGCGATAGTCAGACTCACAGGAAAAATAACGATATACTTACGCAAAATAAACATTAATATCCCACCAGCAATAAAATCCAAACAATAGTATCCAAAAAATCAGTAATCGTGTTGAGTAGTGAACGTAATTGGATACTTTAATCACATTGTCATTTGGATGTTGAAAAAATTGGCAATTGGATATTGGGAAGAGCAATTTTTCCTATGCGCCATGACGGTAGTATCATATTGCATTGCTCTATAAAAAACTCCACCCACGGATCAGAGTTTTTGGGCATGGGGAATGGGGAAGAAGTTACCAATGCCCAATGACGGCAGTTGCTACAAGTCGGGGAACCCTTTCGGCAACGCACTGCCTCCCCAATGCCCCAAGCGACGGAGAGAGCAACCTCGCCTACCCACAAGGAGATGGAGTTTCCTGTCGCTTTCGATGAATGAGGTAACGTTAATAAGAAACCTTAACCCGTTCGTCACAAATGCTTTAAGGTTCTCTATAAATGAGGTGACGTTAATAAGAAACCTTAACGCGTTTGTCACAAATGTCTTAAGGTTCTCTATGGATGAGGTCACGTTAAGAAGAAGCCTCAACCCGTTCGTCACAAATGTCTTAAGGTTCTCTATGAATGAGGTGACGTTGATAACAAAAGCTGATTTTGCAAGCGCGTAGACGCAAAGCGGTAAACCAGTCCGGTGCACGCGTTCCCCGGCATAAAGAAGCCAGACCAACCATTCGCCAGTTGCATCCTTTCTAGACGGGCGGCACAGTCTCAACAGACAACTTTATGCGTAAGTCATGACAGAATTACCAACCTATCGGCAAACCTAACCTATCCAAAGTCTCGCCATCTTGCAAAAGTGGCTGAATTTCTTGGTCTATAGGAATGCGTCCACCAGAAAGCACTAGAGCGCGTTGAGTAACTTTACCCAACCAATTTAGGTCATGGGAGGCAATTAACATGACCTGTACTGGCAAATTTAATAACACTTGTGCCAAGTGACGACGCCACGCTGGATCAAGACCGTTAGTTGGCTCATCTAAAATTAAAATAGCAGGCTCTAAGGCTAAAATTGACGCTAGAGCAGCTAGGCGTCTTTGCCCACCAGAAAGTTCATGAGCAGAACGGTTGGTGTAGGCTTCTAGACCAAAATCAGCTAACAACTGGCGCGCTTGATCAATTGCTACTGCTGGTGGCACACCATAATTGCGGGGCCCAAAGGTAACATCTTCTAAGATAGTGGGCATAAACAACTGGTCGTTAGCATCTTGGAAGCTAAAGCCAATGTGACGACGCACTTGGGACAGCGTTTTTTGTTCTACCGGAATGCCATTAATCCAAATTTTTCCCGTTTGTGGTTGTTTTAAGCCGATTAGATTCTCTAGCAAAGTACTTTTGCCAGAACCAGTCGCTCCCATCAACGCGACGCGATCGCCTGCATTCAATTTAAAAGAAATGTCTTTTAATACTGGTTCCTGGTTGGCATAGGCATATACCAGGTTTTGAACCTCGACCACAGCAGTGTGGGGGTTATGGGTTGAAGGTTGGGTATGAGAAGTTAAATATTCCAAGATTCACAACTCAAAATTCACAACTGCGCTCCTACTAACAATTAACTGTTAACTGTTAACTGGTAAGAGCTAAAGGTCAAACAAGCAGCGATCGCACTAGCGGCTAACAAGGCAACACGCTCTTTTGGTCTTAATGTCGAGTCTAGCGGTAACTGCCCGTTATAACCACGAGCCACCATTGCGGTGTAAACTCGCTCTGCTCGTTCGAGACTACGGAGGTACAAGGCTCCAATCATCGCCGCACTAGCATATCGTAGCCAGCCAGCAGAACCATTTAGTCCTCGTAATTGGGCGCTACGCTGCATTCTTGTGACTTCTGCCAGCAAAATTTCTAAGTATTGTCCAGCCAGCAGCAAATTTTCTTTTAACGGTAATGGTACGGGTAAGCCTTTCAGCGCAATGCCGAAACTATGAGGGGGTAAGGTTAACAAAAAACTATTCATGACAATCAGACAGACCAGAGAACGAACTAGCAAAAAACTAGCCCGCTCCCATCCCAAAGGTAAAGCCAACAAAGATAGGAAAATCAATTCAGTACCAAGTAATTTCCCCAACTGAGGAATACGCACACGCAACAGCCAAGCCCACAAAAGTGCGATCGCTCCGTACACACCCAAGTAAGGCCAAGCATGATAGTTTAACAAAGCTGCCCCCACTACAATCACTAGGGACAGTTGCAAGCGTAACGGTAAAGACATTTTAAGCATTATTCGGTTTCACCACCTTGGCTATGCCAAAGGCGACAGCAAAGCAAACCGCAGAGCCAACAAGCCCAGCAATACTAGTGCCAATTGTTCCTAAACCTTCAATGCTGTAGTCAGCTAAGGGCGTTGGCACAGCAACCCGCACCTGTTCGGCTAAGTCGATGAAGCCTAAGTTTTCAGCAACTCTTTCCAAGCCATCAGGCCAAGCCGAGGCAAAAAGTGACAGTACGCCTGCAATTAGAAGAATGCTCACAACAGGTACTAACCATCCTTGAAATTCTTGCTGCTCCCCTGGTAGTAAATCTGGTCTTTCCCTAGCAAGGTAAACCAATACGCCCCCGGTAATTAACCCCTCACCAATGCCAATCAGAATATGAGTACCAGTCATTGCTGCTAAAACTATACCTGCTGGTGCGGTTCCAGAAAGAGCTAACTCAATGGCACAAGCTATAGATGCTACTACTACACTCACACCTGCGGCAATGCCAGCCGCTAAGGGTAAGCGCCCTTTAGAGCCACCAAACAGTCGCTGCAAAGTTTGAGTTAACACCCAGCCAACCCAAACACCAATTACTGCCATGTTTAAAATATTTGCACCTAATGCTGTGATGCCACCATCAGCAAACAGCACAGCTTGGATTATTAATACCGTAGCAATGCATAATGTCCCAGCCCAAGGGCTGCCTAAGACAACCGCTGCTAAGGCTCCTCCTAACAAGTGACCACTAGTGCCTCCTGCCACAGGAAAATTAATCATCTGGGCTGCAAAAATAAAAGCTGTGGTTAAGCCCAGTATCGGAGCGCGACGAATACCAAAAGCGTCTTGCGATCGCCCTAATGCAATGAAGAGTGCTGCCGCACTCGCCAAACCGGTAGCTCCTGCCACCGGCACAGAAACAAATCCATCAGGAATATGCATGATGTGCCCTATGTGTAATGTCTTGTGTAATGTTTTTATTCACACAAACTTAGTTAATGTAATTGCGGCATCAAATTAATAAAAAACAGAAAATGTACCCTGTTTGCAATGCCCTCGTGGGGGATTATATCGTGTTACTTATGGCAGATTGACAATAAAATATGCGTTAAATAATATACTTATTTTTTCTAACATGAATTTTTGTGAATTTTATTTTTTAGATTAGGTACTAAACTTTAGCAAAACCCACTTTTAGACGATACTATGCATAGAAGTTAAGCTTTTTACAGCTTTTTTTTGGTTGATAAATATTTATATTTATCTATATCTATAAGTAGATTGTCTTGATATTTATCTATTTTGTATTAGTATTTTTTTGAAGATATGTCATCATTAGTAAGTATTGAATAATATAATTTCAACCTTGGTTAAAAATTTTTCCAGGCTATAAAAGGTTGAATATTATTTTGTTTTTAGGAATGAAATTAAGTTGTCATTAGCAGCCCATCTGTTGGCTAAAGAAATAAATTTATCAAGAATAAACAGCAATTTAATTTTTAAAGTAAAAAATATAACTATTTAGTAAATAAAAACATTTAAATAAATTACTGAAATAAAAATATCTCTAGCAGAAATATTCCTATTTTATCTTCCTTGGTGCGCTTGGTGGTTAGTTAAAAAGCAATTTTCACGACTTAGATATGATTGCTAAATTTACACCCAGAATTAGCCGTTGGAAACTACTTGAGAATTATTGACAATAATTATTAAGTCCTTTAATATACACAAAGCAATTGCAAATATTTTGCAACTTTATGTTTAGCGCTAACCGTTATTAATGTCATGCCCAACAACTTAGCTTTGGGGAAAGAACAACTTTGGAGCCGCCGTCAACTGCTAAAGCTAGGTGTATGTGGTACTGGTATGATCGGAGCGGCAGCGCTTTTGCAGATGGCGAATGGAAAAATTAAATCAATTGTGAAAGTGCCACCTGTCGAAATAGAAGCAGCTCAAGGCGTTGCTCAACCGATGAAGGTGCTAAGAGATTTTGATTATGGGACACTGAAGCGAGAAAATGGACGCATCATCCGCGAATTTAGCTTGACTGCGAGTACTTCTATAATTGAGCTTAATAGTGCTGTCTCCTATAACATCTGGGATTTAAACGGTCGTATACCAGGGCCGACGCTACGGGCCAAACAGGGCGATCGCGTGCGGATATTATTTCTCAATAAGGCTGGACATTCTCACTCTTTACATTTTCATGGGGTTCATCCATCAAATATGGATGGTGTGCGCCCAGTCAGCAATGGTAGTGCCACAATTTATGAATTTGATGCTGAACCCTACGGTGTTCACTTATATCACTGCCATATAGAACCAGTTACCCGTCATATCGCCAAAGGGCTATACGGGATGTTTATCATCGATCCGCCTAATCCTCGTCCGCCAGCTGATGAGATCGTACTAGTGATGGCTGGTTATGACGTGAATGATGATAGCCGTAATGAATATTACGCTTTCAATGGGCCGCCTCACTACTACATGGACAATCCGATCCGCATTTACCAAAATCAGTTGATTCGGCTGTATGTCCTCAACATCATTGAATACGATCCAGCAGTGACATTTCACCTTCATGCCAACTTCTTTGATGTCTATCGAACTGGTATGACTCTGACTCCCAGCGAGAAAACTGATGTAATTACGATGGGTGTAGCAGAAAGGCACATCTTAGAATTTGCCTTTCGCTATCCAGGTAAGTATATGTTTCATCCTCATCAGGATGCGATCGCAGAAAACGGTTGCATGGGTCAATTTGAAGTAATTTAGTTGATAAAAAATCTCATTATATGCCAAAGTACAATCTATGACATAGTGTCAAGCCTAACTGCTGTTAGTAGCTTGAAAAGTTTTAATTACTACCTTCTAAGTATCGTCATAAACAACAATGATCAAATACCGCTATATCTGCTTAACTGTCGCGGCTGCGGCAATAGTTAGTTTAAGTGCCTGTGATGGTACGCCTCAAGCAGAAAATCCATCTACACCAGCTGGTAACACCACGGCGCAGGTCACTGAAGCTACAAGTCACAGCAATCACGGTGGCAAAGCGAAAATCAACATTAATACTGCTATCTTGTCCGAGTTGGATAAATTTGAAGCAAAGTTAGGCGTCCCAGCCTTATCGAATAAAATTCAGGCAAATCGACCTTATGCTAATCCAGAAGATTTAGTTAGCAAAAAAGTGATTACTCAGGAACAGTTCGACCAAATCAAGGACTCGGTGACTGTTCAAGAAGTAGTCCTTACAGGTGAGGCGAAAGATGTTGATTACATGACCAAGCTGGGGTTAATGAAAGGGCATCTTTTGGTAGCGAAAGAACTGTTGGATCAAAATCAACCAAAACAGGCTGAACCTCATATTGGACATCCAGTTGAGGAAATTTATGTTGATGTAGAAGACCAACTCAACGATCGCAAAGTCAAAGAATTCAAGACTAGTTTGGTGAGTTTGCAAGATTTAGTCAAATCTAATCCCAAGAATGCCAAACTGAAAACTGATTTTACCTCTTCAGTGCAAGCAGTTGATGGAGCGATCGCCGCTTTGCCAGCAGATCAACGCTCGAAGCCAGGATTTGTGCTACAGGTAATTAATGGATTGCTAGATGCAGCCAACTCAGAATATGGAGCTGCGATCGCTAACGGTAAAGTATCTGCTGCAATTGAATATCAAGACTCTCGCGGCTTTGTAATCTACGCTAATGATTTATATAAAGGCATTTCTAGCCAAGTAGCGCAAACAAACCCTGAAGCACACAAAGCAATTGAGGCTAGTTTAGCTGACCTCGTTAAAGTTTGGCCTGCTGCCGTTCCCCCAGCTACTCCAGTCAAAACCCCTGAGGATGTTAACAAGCTGGTAAAAACTATTGAGCAAAACTCTCAAAAAGTCATTAACACAACTAGCACTAAAGCACAGCGATCGCAGGTTAACTTAATGGGAGGCGCAGAAACACAAGTTTAAAATGAGTGAGAAGCGAGGAAATAGTTAGGGGTCAAGAGTGAAGATAGTCTTGGCTTTTAAGGCTGAAGGAAGTATCACTCATCACTTCTAACTTATTACTCATCAGTCTCCATTCGTCACTTTGCTTAACTTAACAACAGATGCAAGATCTTGACCATAAAAAGACCATCGACTTACTAAACGCCATCATGGAGTTTGAACTAGCTGGGGTAGTGCGCTATACACATTATTCCCTGATGGTGACTGGCCCTAACCGCATTCCAATTGTGGCTTTTTTCAAAGCGCAGGCGAGTGAGTCTTTACTCCATGCACAACAAGTAGGAGAAATACTCACAGGTTTAGAAGGACATCCTTCGCTCAAAATCGCCCCAATGGAAGAAACTTACCAGCACTCAGTCAAGGATATCTTGGCTGAAAGCTTATCCCATGAAAAGAAGGCGCTGGATCTGTATAAAAATCTGTTGGAGACTGTCACTAATGCCAGTATCTACCTAGAAGAATTCGCTCGTGGCATGATTGGTCAAGAAGAAATGCATAATCTTGAACTGAAAAAAATGTTACGCGATTTTAGCTAGTAGCTAATAATCAGTAGTCAGTACAAAGTAATCAGTAAATAAGCTGATAACTGCTAACTGGCTACTGTTAACTGATCACTGATAACTGCCAACGGACAATGAATTTTACTACTGCCTTACCTACTTTTGTGATTACACTCCGAGAAGGAGTGGAAGCTGCTCTTGTTGTTGGAATTGTGCTGGCCTTGTTGAAAAAAGCCAAACAATCTCAACTTAACCCTTGGGTATATGCTGGTGTCGGTGTCGGTATTGCCGTCAGCGCATTGATAGGTGTGCTATTTAGTGTGTTAATTCAAGCACTAGGAGCAATTAATCCTCAATACACCTCCGTGGTTGAGCCAATGCTGGAGGGTATTTTCAGTGTGCTAGCAATTATAATGCTCAGCTGGATGCTCATCTGGATGACAAAACAAGCCAGATTCATGAAAGCTACTGTTGAGGGAGCTGTAACAGAAGCGTTGACACAAAACTCAAATGCTGGTTGGGGTGTTTTTACTTTAATTTTAGTTGCAGTAATCCGCGAAGGCTTTGAAACTGTTCTTTTCATTGCTGCTAATTTTCAACAAGGATTTATGCCTGCGGTAGGTGCTATTAGTGGATTAGCGGCGGCGGTTGCAATTGGTGTACTGCTTTTTAAATGGGGTGTCAAAATCAATATCCGGCAATTTTTCCAGGTAATGGGTGTTTTATTAGTGCTGATAGTTGCTGGTTTAGTAGTTTCAGCTTTGAAACATTTTGACGAAGCTGTAGCTAACTATGCCCTCAGCAGTCGCGCTACAGAAAGTCTTTGTTTCTATTATGAACGTTTTACCAAAGTTCACTCTTGTATTTTGGGGCCAATGGTTTGGAATACCTCAAAAGTTTTGCCTGATCAACAGTTTCCCGGTGTTATTCTTAAGTCTTTGTTTGGCTATCGGGAAAACCTCTATCTCGTACAAGCAGTGGGATACTTGGCATTTCTATTGAGCATTGGCGGTCTTTATTTCCGCAGTATAACTGGCAGTTCTCCTTCAGTTGCAAAGAATATGCGTTCTGTTAAAAACCCATAGATTCTGTAAACTATTAGGTTTATATAATATCTTTCTTCAATTATCTATACAGGCTCAAACCTGTTTTAAAAAAACTAATTAACTTTTGATGTAGACAAAGCTTGCTGCAATTGCTGACAAGCTTTTTCGATTGCATCGATACTACCTGGATTTACAAGTCCATAGTAGTCAAAACTATAAACTCGATTATTCTTAGTTGCTTGTAGTTGCTGCCAAAAAGTTTCTTTTTTCAAAGAATCTAAAAGTTGCGGGTCAGTATTGTTAACAACGATTAAAATTTCTGGATTTGCTGCTAAGACTTTCTCAGCCGAAAGTGTTACATACCCACCTATTGGACTTTTTTCTTGTAATTCTGCTACTAGGTTTTTTGCCTGAAATTTTTCTAGTAAATCCCCAGCCCAACTATTTTTGTTTGGTGCTAAAATTGGTTGGCGGCTAACCAGTACAAGAGTAGAAAGACTTTGAGTTGGCTTATCTAGTAAAAAACTTTTGTAGCGGTTTAATAAAGGCTGAGGATCAGCATCAATTAAATCAGCAAGTTTTTGTGTCAATTTTTCTAGAGACTCCCAACTATTAACTTGGGTAAGAAAAGTATTAATTCCTAGTTGCTTGAGTTTTTGAATTGGTTGGGTAGAAAAGCCTTCTGCACCAATAACTAAATCTGGTTTTAGGGCTACAATTTTTTCTAAATTGGGTGGGCTTTGCCCCTCACTCACACGAGGAATATTTTTGAAACTTGGATTATCTTTAAATAATTTGCTACCAGTAATACCTACAAGCTTTGTTTTATCCAGTTGATGAATAATATCGGCAGAAAGGGATGAGAGAGCTACAACTCTTTGAGCAGGTTTTTTTACTAAATCATTGGTAGTAGGGATTTGTGTTTGTGGTTGCTGAATAGTTGCAGTGCTACAAGCAGTTAAAACCATACTTAGCAAAAATGTTAAAGCTGATAATATCCAACGACGATGCATATTAAAATCCTTAGTGGCTGTATATGAGATGAATAGCAAACTCAGCACCACACTACTCAAAATTAGCAAATAATAGTTACAATTTTGTCGCACAAATGTTGCGATCGCCTCTGACAGTGCGCTCCATCGCTTCTTGTTTCTTTATGCTTATAGTTCAGACAAGCAGGATAATATATCTAAAAATCAGTATTTTATTATACAAATAATTTTAGTGAATATAGAAAAAGGCGAATACAAACATAAGCCACAATTCCTAAGGGATATATGGCTGTCTTACTCGCCGTTATCTATACAAGGTTTATTGAGAAATGCTTTATTTAATATATATTAATAGCCGAAGATATAATTGTTTATTCGGTAACAAATGTGCTGATTTTTCAATAAATTTAAGTAAAATTTACTACTGACTATCATGGTTCACTGAAGCTTTAAGATTTTACTTTGCGATCGCCGATGAAATTACTGTTAATGAGATATTCTACTGCATAGGTGGGTGGTAAATTCCGCAATACAGTAAAAGCCAGCTACATTTCATTCAAAGCTAAATCTTCTGGTGTATTACAGTTAAAAAACATTTCCGGTTCTGGCAAATCTAAAACTTGTACAGAATGTTGGTTTAGCCATTCCTGAAATGATCGCCCCCCTTGGTTGATAAACTCTAAAAGTTGAGGTAAACAGTCACGGCGATAAAAACCACATAAAGGTTCCCATCCTTTAGCATGATGAGCCAAAGCTGCGATCGCTTCATCTCCCACACTATCAAGTCTAACTATCCATTCTTGCAACACCTCAACCCGTAGCTTAGGCAAATCACAGGCTAGCAGCAACACCCATTTCGTTTGTACCTGCGCCAGTCCCTGGGCAAACCCCACAAGTGGCCCTTGGGTATTGGGAGCAGAGGACGGTGGAGAGGATGGGGGAGTTGGGGAAGCTGGGAAAGCAGAGGAGATTAGGGAATTTTCTGAATTTTCTAAACTCTGTAACTTCCCGCTTACTGAAGCCAGAGGAATTTCTCGGATAAACTGACAACCCGGCAAACCCAAGTTTTGGTAACGTTCCGGCCAGGGAGTGACCACATAAACCGTATTAGTACAAGCTTTAGCAACTCCACAAACAAAGTGTAATAACGGTATCCCTTGAATTGGAATTAGGGCTTTATCCTGACCCATACGTGAACTTTTACCACCTGCTAGAACGATGGCGGTTAATTTGTTACGGAAGTCAGTAGTCATGAGTCATTCATTGGTTAACAGTTATTAATTCCCCGTGTCCCCCAGTCCCCAGTCCCTAATCCCTATCCCCTAGCCTGACTTTGCTGCACTTGCTGCCACAAATGCTCTACACTTTCTGCTGGTGTCAGACACTTCAAACCTTGGCAAACTAAGCCAACGCTGTTTTCTGGCAAATTTGATCCCGCAGCAAACACCACAGTAGGCAAATTCTTAGGAATAAGAGAGTTGATTTGCTCAGTATTAGTACGAATCAAGGTCGAGTTACGATACCAATCTAAAGCCGTAAACAAACTGGGACAAGCTTGGGGAGCTTTACTCATCACGCTCTTAAAAGCTTTCAAGCCTTGCTCGGCTAAATTGAGATAATGCAGATTATCACTGAGTAGAGTTAGACGCACAAGGTTGGCGATCGCAACTCCATTAGCTGATGGTGTAGCATTATCTGCATAACTGCGCTCTCTGACAATTAAATCTTGACTAGCATCACTAGATGCGTTGTAATAACCACCTAATTCTACACTCCAAAGGAATTCGTTAAATTCATCTTGGAGAGCGGTCGCTTTTTCTAACCACAAAGAGGGCTGAGTTTGGATACCTTGTTTTTCAGATAGTGCTAGAGAAACTTGGTGTAAATCCAGTAGTGCTTTGATAAAAAAGGCGTAATCTTCAGATTGAGCTAGAACAGTCGCTTGACCTTCATAGTTAAGTCGGTGAAAACGACCATCCACAAACTGATGATTCAGGATGAAATTTGCTGCCTTTGCTGCTATTTCCAGATATAAGGGTTGTTGAAATACTCCAGCAGCCCTAGCTAAACCGGAAATCATCAAGCTATTCCAAGCCACAATCATTTTGGTATCTGTCACCGAGGGAATGCGCCCTGGCCAGTTAGTGGTTTTCGCTTCCTGATTGTTGCGAGCAGGAGGGAAAGTATCCAGTGATTCAGCGTTGGCTCCGTATCTAGCCGCAAACAACTTACCAAGTGTGTTTTCCAACTTTTCACTTAGTTCTCCTGGATGCAGCCTTTGCAACACAATCTGTCCTTCAAAGTTGCCATTAGGAGTAACTGTAAATTGCTGTTGTAATTGAGCTAATTCATCTGGGATGAGTAGTTGCGTCAGTTCGCTATAGCTCCAAACGTAAAAAGCTCCTTCCTCTGGTTCTGCTGCTGTCGGGTTCGTGAAGCTATCAGCATCTTGAGCCGCATAGAAGTAACCTTCAGGAGCAGTCATTTCGCGCTGGAGCCATTGTACAGTTTTGGCGATCGCGCGTTCAAATGCTGGTTCTTCGACTCCTGCACTCCACAGATTTGCCAGATACTCCACAATCTGACCATTATCGTAGAGCATCTTTTCAAAATGGGGTACTGTCCAAGTAGGGTCAACAGTATAGCGATGAAAGCCACCGCCTACATGATCGTAAATACCACCCAGTGCTAGATCTAGTCCCCGTTGGGTAACAACTTGCGCCCCATCATACCGAGAGGCAAAATTAAAGCGATTTAAACGCAATGCCAATTCCGCGTAGGGAATCATCGGGAAGCTATTGCCATACTGATTAGGGCCAATAATGCCTATGCTTGTTTCCCAGCCTTGGCGGAGCAGTTCATTTTCTTTAAAATCCTCACTTTTGCCATCTTGCAACACCGCCGAGGTCAGGAGAGATTCAATAATTACTGCTTTGCGTTGCCGCAAGTCTTCTTTTTCTGTATCGTAGTAGCGTCGAATCGCCTGTAACACCTGCAAAAAGCCAGGACGACCATAGCGCGGTTCTAAAGGAAAATAAGTACCAGCGTAAAAAGGTACTAAATCTTCTGGTGAAAGAAAAACATTCAAAGGCCAACCTCCCTGACCACTCATCATCTGCAAAGCTTGCATATAGATGCTATCGAGATCGGGTCTTTCTTCCCTGTCTACTTTGATGGGGAGGAAATTGGCATTCATGTACTCGGCAATAGCTGGATCAGAAAAAGCCTCACCTTCCATGACAGTACACCAGTGACAACTGGAGTAGCCAATGGAGAGAAAGATTGGTTTATTGTGTGTCCTTGCAGTTGCAAGAGCTTCGTCAGACCATGGCCACCAATCAATAGGGTTCTCAGCGTGTTTGCGGAGGTAGAGACTCTTAGCTTCAATAAGGCGATTAGTCATGATTGGATGAGAGTAGTTGCCTTCTTTGCCCAGTCTACCCTTCAAAAGCGTTAGCTACGAAGCTAAAAGGCATACACAATATACCCGACAAGCAAATTATTTCTTAGGTAGGAGATTTGAAGAAAGCAACATCTAGACAGAAAGCTGGGCATATTTTAACATCACCCTACTCTTCTGCCATTTACCGAAAAGAAGGAAACAGCAAGCTGACAATTGAAGCTGGCTTTTCCGGCAAAGGTGTTGCTACCTTTGACTGAATTGTAGTATTTGGGCTAAGTCCTGCTAAGAGGTGGAATAGGAAGGTAATGATGGCGGCTTGCATGAGTTTTTCCAGCATGGCAGGTCTCCCTCTCGGTGGACAGCATTTCTAGTAGAATTCGTTACTCTAACTACACCCCGTGCTATTGAATTACCGAATTTTGGCAAAATTCCGGCTAATTACTCATAGCAATACTAAAGAAATGTTTATAAAGTTACTAAAAATTGACAAAAACTCACCAGTAAGGTTGGTTTTTTATCCTGCTGGTCACCTTGCTACAGAAGAATTGCAGCCAACTCTAAAACTAGAGGGGTGGTGAGCATCAGCGGTTGGGGGATACTTCCTTAGACACATCCCACAGCCAAAAAGTGCCCAAAGAAATTAATTTTATCTGTCAATAACATCAGAGATTAGCTACTCTTCAGGTAGAGACAGCAATTAGTCGTTGTCATCGATAAAATGGATTTAAATAGCTACAAGCAGGCTGCATGATTCCTATAGTCATTGAACAATCGGGTCGCGGCGAACGCGCCTTTGATATCTACTCACGGCTGTTACGTGAGCGTATCATCTTTTTAGGACAACAGGTTGATAACTCCATAGCGAACTTGATTGTTGCCCAACTACTGTTTTTGGATGCTGAAGACTCGGAGAAAGATATTTATTTGTACATTAATTCTCCCGGTGGTTCGGTGACGGCCGGCATGGGCATTTTTGACACTATGAAGCACATTCGCCCTGATGTCTGTACCATTTGTACCGGATTAGCGGCAAGCATGGGCGCTTTCCTTCTCAGCGCAGGTGCTAAGGGTAAGCGGATGAGTCTACCCCATTCTCGGATTATGATTCATCAACCTCTAGGCGGCGCTCAAGGACAAGCGACTGATATTGAAATTCAGGCGCGGGAAATTTTATACCACAAGCGGCGGCTAAACGATTATTTAGCCGAGCATACAGGTCAGCCACTTGAGCGTATTGCGGAAGATACCGAACGCGACTTTTTCATGTCGCCAGAGGAAGCTAAAGATTATGGCTTAATCGACCAAGTGATTGACCGCCACTCTGCTGGTAGCCGTCCCATCGCTGTTGTTTAGTCCGTAGTCAGTAGTTTATAGTTAGCTGAAAAAAACGCATCACGTTTTTAGTGATGCGTTACTTTTTTAGCTTCTAGCTTGGATGAGTGCTGAGTGGTGAGTGCTGAGTTAAGTAATAATTTCTCCCCTTGTCCCCAATCCCCAACCCCTAAGCACTCATCAAAATCCTGCTATGGGGTCTGGCTGAGATTGCAGGTATTGAAGAAATCCGTATAATTCTTCTTCGGTAAGCAAAGTGCGCCCTCGCTTGCCGTAAGTCTTAATGAGATGCTCCCTTCCTTGTTCTGGTGTCCAGCCTAAACGCTGTAGTTCGACATCTGTTTTGGCAATCACATCAGACAAATCTACAGGTTCACTCTTCTTTTTTTTCTTGCCTACCCCTGCTGGTGTAGTTACATCTTCTGATGAACTATGACTACGGGGCGTAAAGGGTGTGACATTACTAGCGGTAATTCCTGGTAATGGTTGATTTTCAGAGTTTTTACCAAATATTGTGCCTAAGTTATCCGCAGGAGAATCGAATTGGGCTTTAATGTCACTAGTTGCAGAAAAGTTTTGATTAAAGTCCTGGTTGTAAGAATCGCTGATACTGGTGCTGCCTGTGTTAGTAGGCAATAATTCCTTATCTGTTTTTACAACATCAGAGGTAATGTGCTGTCCATGAGAGAGTGGGGCAGATACTTCTTGACTACTGTCCCCTTCCGGGTTCGCTAGTCGCTCATGGCTCACCGCTGACCACTGACTACTAGCTAAATCCCTTTCTTTGATAGCTGAATAAGCAGGCTCATTCAATCTGCCTGTAGTGCTGACAGCGGGGTTAGTCTGTACCTGAGATATTGGTTTTGGAGAAGATGCTACCGTTCCTTGTGGTGCGTTAGCTATTCCCAAAACCATCAATGCTCGATTTCTAGCTTGGTCTTCTGCTGCTTCTACTGTTTCTGCTGCTGCTAAACCAGTTGCACGGGTGACACCTTCAATTTGCACGCTAGCACGAACAATATATTTTCCTTGAAAAATTTGCACTAACTCAGAAATCAGGCTACCGTTGGGATACAAGCTCTGGAATTGAGCCAACATAATACTGCCACCTAAGTCTGTTCAATAATAAGGTTGATACCAATTTGGTACACAAGAGACTGCTTGCAGAAGTCAGGCAAAGCCAGGGTTAAGGTTAGAAGGAATAAAATTTTCCTTTGACCTTTAAGTTTCACTCTTCTTTGATCTATCGCACAAGCTACTTTTGCAATAGGTCTTAGCTGAGTTTCATTTCTTGTGAGATCCTCTTTTAACTTCAGTTTTCCGCAAAGCTTTGCTCACCGGGAAACTATAGTCATAGATGACCAACCTTGCCATGCTCTTAGAGATGAAGGTGCTATTCGCGCCTTACTCCTGTGTCCCGATTGTAGCAGTAGCGCTTTTGCGAATTTTTGGCTATTGGTGATTAACTCTGAGTAAGATCGCCTTCAGTGCTATACTATTTACCCAATTCGATATGCAGAACTATTTTCTGGAAGTGCGCTCTGAATCTACAATAATGAAGATAAGGTTCGCCCTCACTGCCTGTTCAGCTGCTTACCTAATTGTTACCGATTCTACATATGGGAAAATTGGGTTTCTCAGCAGTTTTTCTTAGTTAAAAATTAGAGTTTTATGGCGTAAAAGTACCTTAAGTCTAGACAATCAAACACCTGTTCCCCTGCATAGCGTTTTTGGGCAGCGTGGAGAGTTCTACCAACCAAGCCTCTCAAAAACCCGTCGCGTAATTACCTCTTGGGGCAAAATTTTAATCAGGCGTGCTTTGTGAGTTTGACTGGATTGAGGAACTTAAACGCAGGTGAACTCTGAGATTGTCGTGCAGTGAGAAGTCTAAGGGTCGGCTTCCTTCCCTTGGAACTTCGGAAGCCCTGCTTCAGGGCATATAGTTTCCAGCTAGTGTCTGTAGTCCGTGAGGGTATACAGGAAAGAACCAGATTAAACAAAAAATGATGTTTTGACCAAAGGTCGGTTCACTGCATGGAATTTTCAATCGCTACACTCCTTGCCAATTTCACCGATGATAAATTGGTAGCTCGTAAAGTTTTGGAAAAGAAACTTGGCTGCGAGGATGAGAATAGTTTAGAAAAACTTCACATAGCTCTAGAAATACTGGAGAAAATCGGAATTTTAGTCAAAGAACGCGGTAAGTATCGCCGTGTATCGGAAGAGGGTCTGATTGAAGCAAAACTTCGTTGTTCTAGTAAAGGCTTTTGCTTTGCCATTCAAGATGCGGAAGGCGCTGAGGATATTTACATTCGTGAAAGCCATCTCAGTAATGCTTGGAATGGCGATCGCGTTTTGGTGAGAGTTCTTAAAGAAGGTAGTCGCCGTCGCTCCCCCGAAGGAGAAGTGAAGCTGATTTTAGAACGCTCTAACCACACTTTACTGGCACGAATTAAACAAGTAGAAGCCGGTTTTCGGGCAGTACCCTTAGACGATCGCCTGCTGTTTGAACTCAAAATCCAAACAAACGGCATGAAATTGGAAGAGGCGATCGACCACCTAGCCCATGTAGAAGTGCTGCGCTATCCCCTAGCACAATATCCGCCAGTGGGTAGAGTGGTACAAATCTTGGGTAGTGACGCTGAAGCAGCTGCTGATATAGATTTGGTAACTTGTAAACATGATTTAGCCCGTAATTTCTCAGATAACGTGCTAGAAGCTGCGTCAAAGTTGCCGAAAAGATTGTTGAAAGCAGATCTAAAAAGTCGGCTAGATTTACGTAATTTGTTTACCTTCACGATCGCGGGGGCAAATGGCGACCCGAAAGTGGTAGAAAATGCCTTTAGCCTCGAAAAAACTGCCGATGGAGCTTGGCGTTTGGGGTTTCATATTACTGATGTTTCCCACTATATCCAACCAGACGAAGCCCTGGATCGAGAAGCGCTCAAGCGTGGTAGGTCAGTGTATCTGGGAGAATTAGTACTGCCGATGTTGCCAGATACTGTAGCCGATCGCTGTTCTTTAGTAGCTGGAAGCGATCGCTTAACCCTCTCTTTCTTGATTACCATTGACCCTAAATCAGGAGAATTAATAGAGTGGGAAATTCAACCCAGCGCGATCAACGTAGACATCGCCCTGAGTAAACAACAAGCCCAAGCAATTCTCACTGGTCAACCTACAGATGCATCTGGACAAATCATCCAAACATTGCAAAATTTGGAAGAATTACGGAAAACAGTGAAACAGGTGCGTTTAGCTCGTGGTAGCTTACAGTTAAATCTGCCACCTAGCCAGAACCCTTATTACGATGAGGGAATTCTCGGTGCTGTGGTTGTCAATGATTTACCTGTGCAGTCTTTATTAACAGAGTTAGTACTGTTGGTGAATCAACTGATAGCAAGCCACTTTAGTGCTTTGGGCGTTCCGGCTATCTGGCGAGTTCAAGGCGCACCAGATACTGAAGATGTCCAAGAAATGTTGAAATTGGCGGTCAATTTAGGTGTTGAACTAACACTCGATTCCGAAGTAGATATCCAACCCCTAGATTATCAACAATTGACCACGGCTTTTGTAGAATCTGCATCAGAGCAAGTACTGACCTATTTATTACAAGACACACTCAAGCCATCTGTGTACAGCACCACCAAAGGGCCTCACTTTGGGCTGGCACTACCGCAGTATCTTCACTTTAGTGCCCCGTTGCGGCGGTATCCAGATTTACTCTTACAAAGAGTATATTATTCACTAATTGAACACGGACGCGATCGCCGCAATACCCGTGTTAGAGATCGCGTAAATTTACGCCACTCCTCTTGCCACGATGAAATTAATTGGAACGTCTTGCCCCCAGAATTGCAACAAGAACTCCAAAGCGATTTGACAAGAGTAATTGTGCAAATTAACGACAGAGAAAAAGAAGTCCAAGAAGCAGAAGCCGATTTAGCGGGGCTGCAAAAAGCCCAACTGATGAAACAGCGCATCGGGCAAGTGTTTCAAGGAGTAATTACAGGTGTGCAATCCTACGGTTTCTTCGTGGAAATTGAAGTACCAGCCGCAGAATTTGAGGTAAGCGGTAATCCTGGTGTGCCTCTACGTGTGGAGGGACTAGTACACGTTAGTTCTCTTAAAGATGATTGGTACGAATACCGAGCTAGACAACAGGCATTATTTGGTCGCAAAAATCGTGCTTCTTACAGATTAGGCGATCGCGTAGCCGTACAAGTAAAAAGTGTTGATTACTACCGTCAACAAATTGATTTGGTAACTGTCGGTAGCGATGGTGTCGGTAAAAATTTGGACATCGGCGTTGGCAATGACGATTTAGAAGATATGTACTTAGCAAACGCTCTTGAGCCTAATGATTTAGAACCTTACGCGGAGGATGAGTAAATCCTACTAATCTAACGTGTCAAATCATACATATCCTTTGATTTTAGGCGTATCAGGTGCATCAGGTCTGATTTACGCCGTTCGTGCTCTCAAATTTCTGCTAGAAGCAGACTATAGAATTGAGCTGGTTGCTTCCAGATCAAGTTATATGGTTTGGCAATCGGAGCAAGATATCCGGATGCCAGCGGAACCCACTCAACAAGAGCAATTCTGGCGCGAACAAGCTGGAGTTGCAGTTTCTGGTAAACTAAACTGCCATCCTTGGAGTGATGTAGGGGCCAGTATCGCCAGTGGTTCCTTTCGGACTTTAGGAATGATAGTCATACCATGCAGTATGAGTACCGTCGCCAAACTAGCAGTTGGCCTGAGTTCCGACTTGCTAGAACGGGCAGCAGATGTTCAGCTTAAAGAAGGTCGAAAGTTAGTAATTGTTCCCCGTGAAACTCCTTTTAGTTTGATTCACCTACGTAACTTAACCGCTTTGGCTGAAACTGGAGTCCGAGTTGTTCCTGCTATTCCTGCTTGGTATCACAAACCCCAAACCATTGAGGACTTAGTTGATTTTGTCGTGGCCCGTGTCTTAGATCAACTGGATATTGATTGCATTCCATTTCAAAGGTGGCAAGGCCGTCGCTAAAGTATGAAGTATGAAGTATGAAGTATGAAGTAGAAATTTCCCATACCTCATTCTTCAGCTTTATCCTTCATCCTTTATTCTTTATCCTTTCCTCATTGCTATGACTGTAATTCGCTTAATTATTTTGGTGACTATATTGGGAGGACTAACGTTCTTGTTAACCCAAAATTGGTCGCCTGTCCTATCGCTAAATTTTTTAGGTATGAAGACTCAATCCTTACCGCTAGCGATGTGGATGTTGTTTAGTACTGCTGCTGGTGCTTTGACATCTGTATTGATCACTACGCTGTTTAAAGTAGCCAATTATTTTACAGGTCAACCACGCCAAACCCGCTTCAAATCTACAGCCGCTTCACCGCGTACTAAAACAACCTATCGTAAAGAATCTACACCTCCTCCTGCAAGCCCACCACCGTCAGCTAGTAAGGAAGAGTACGCTTCCAGCGATACATTTGATGATTGGAATAGCGATCGTAATCAAGACGATGACTGGAACTTTGATGAAAGACCAAGGGAAGCACCTACTTCTAGGCAGCAAGTTGAAGACTTTCAAGACTCTAAAACTTACGAACGTCCCCAACAGCCTAAAAGTTCTTCTCAGTCTGGTTCCGTTTACTCCTATAACTACCGCGAACCAAAAAATACTGCCGTAGGAAAAACAGAATCTGTTTACGATGCTGATTATCGGGTAATTATTCCCCCTTATCAACCACCAACCAGTAATCAAACTGAGGGTGAGGATGATGATTGGGGATTTTTTGATGACGAAGATAGTGAGGATGAAAATAAGCCATCTCGTCGGTGAGGCGTAACTACTTAATACCACACCGCTCGCGGGACTCCTGCTTGACACTACCATTCATAGCAGCTTCTTGCAAAGTCATAAAAGCATTTAAATCTTCTAAGTCATACCGACTGCTCAACAGATATCGTAATTGATTTTCCGCCTCCACCGTCAGATAGCCACTTGCTAAAGCTTTTTGCACAACGTCACGAATTCGAGTCATGGTTGGCACCTCATTCATACCACATTTATTTATTTATTTATTTGGGCTGACTCATATGAGTTCTACAGTAGTTTTTGTGACTAAACCGTCAAGTTGACAAAACTTTTTTGTACAATAATCGGAATTTGAGTCACAATTTACACCTTTGCTTACAATAACTCTGGGTTGGGGCTTGTAAAAACTCAATTTTGTAATTCTTGCACTGTGCTAACTAAAACACAGTATTGTGTAGAACTAAACTTAGCCCACGAAAGTTAAAGTTCGACCTATCTTTAGTGACAGAATTTGTGCGCTTAAAGTTTCACAGAATCTTTATTAAATTTCTATTAAGCCTAAAGATAAGCTAATCGGCATTTAAGCTGCAATATACTTTACATTGCCTTTATTTTTAATTTTCCGATGCCACTTAATCACTAACTCGCCTTGATTTAACAACCTGTCTAGTAATGTTTTTAATTCATCTAC